>MDSO01000058.1_pt1 | contig 19012 bp, 13 predicted proteins | sample 1005691 | NCBI WGS metagenome assembly MDSO01 (sample SAMN05526595, study PRJNA338239) | gut metagenome | isolation source: stomach gut content | host: Acanthurus sohal | place: Saudi Arabia: Red Sea | collected 2011-04 | reverse complement strand
TAGTAAAGAACAAACTGCCCAAGAGATAATTGATGATTATTTATCTGAGTTAAAAACTTTAATCAATAAAGGCAAAGATATGATAGATTTTGATTTGTAATCTCTAAGCTATTGCCCCCTGCTCCCCTTCTAGGCATAGGCGGGAACTTAAGATGGAAAGTGTGTAGAGAAAAATTACGGGGCTAGGGCACCATAAGAACTCCTCAGTCTGTTTCGCTACGTTGCGCCCCGTGTCTTCACAAAATTGAGGGGAAGCGGTGCCTCCCTCCGGGAGGGAGGTGTCAGCGAAGCTGACGGAGGGAGAAAGCGTGACTTCAAGTTGTAGTTGCTTATGTGATCTGTATACAAAATTTATAAGTGACATAGTTAATTTTTTGAATTAAAGAAGGTGAAAAAAATGAAGAAAGCTTTTTTATTTTCGGGTCAAGGAGTACAATATCCAGGAATGGGTAAAGATCTATACGATAATTTTGCTAAAGCTCGAGAAATTTTTGATAAAGCAAACGAAATTTTAGATTGGGACGTAAAAGAAATTTGCTTTACGGACAAAGATAATTTAATAAACCAAACTAGATATACTCAGGCAGCTTTATTTACGACAATAATGGCTGCTTATTATGTAGCCAAAGATAAAGGGTTAGAAGCGGAGGCGTTCGCAGGATTTAGTTTAGGCGAAATTGTCGCTTTAGTAGCCAGTGGTATTTTGAGTTTTGAGGACGGCTTAAAACTTGTTGATTCTAGAGCCAAATATATGGATGAAGCAGCGCAAATGACAAAAGGAGCCATGAGCGCTGTTATAGGTTTATCGCCCGAAGAAGTTTACGAAGCTTGTTTAGAATTTACGGATGTTACCGTAGCGAACGACAACTGTCCGGGTCAAGTTGTAATTTCCGGATCCGCACAAAGTGTGGCCGATGCTTCTGTTAAGTTGAAAGAAAAGGGAGCCAAACGAGTATTGCCACTTAAAGTTAGCGGTGCTTTTCACAGCAGTCTAATGGAACTGGCTAAAGAGAAACTTAAACTAGAATTAGAGAAATATACTTTTAATGAACCAGCCATCATGATTGTGAGTAATGTTAGCGCTGACTACATGGATAAGGCTCAGGCCATGAAATTCTTGCCAGAACAAGTTACGACTGGTGTAAGGTTTAGAGAGAGCATTAATAGATTAATCCAAGATGGTTTCGATACTTTTATTGAAATTGGTGTTAAAAAAACTTTGGTTGGATTTGTAAATAAAATTTCCAAGAATGTTAAAACCTATAATATAGAAGATACTAAAACGTTGGAACAAACGATAGCAGCACTGACTTAGGGGTCGCCAAGGCTCTCCTTCTAGGAGAGCTGTCAGCGAAACTGACTGAGGGGTTCTTCTCTAGCGTTGACTTCGTAGAATTTATAAATTTTCTGAAAGGAAGAATAATTCTTATGTTAAAAGAAAAAGTAGCTATAATAACAGGCAGTGGACGAGGAATAGGCAAAGAAATAGCACTAACATTCGCCAAAAATGGAGCTAGTGTAGTAGTGAACTATCCAGTAGATCAGCTTAAAGAAGAAGCGGATCTCGTGGTATCGGAAATTAAAGACTTGGGAGCCAAGGCGATATCCGTTAAAGCTAACATAGCCAAAATGGATGAGGCAAAATTTTTAGTAGATGAAACTTTAACCGAATTTGGAAAAGTAGATATACTAGTAAACAATGCTGGGATAACGAGAGATCAATTAATCCTAAGAATGACAGAAGAAGATTTTGATCAGGTAATCGAAGTAAATTTAAAAGGAGCATTTAACTGCACAAAGCAAGTAGCTAGACCAATGTTAAAAACCGGTGGTAGCATAATAAACATGGCTTCGGTAGTAGGAATTTGCGGAAATGCTGGCCAACTAAATTATTCAGCATCTAAAGCTGGATTAATAGGTATGACAAAAACAACAGCCAAAGAATTTGCTAAGAAAAACATCAGAGCTAATGCGATAGCACCTGGATTTATTGAGTCAGACATGACGAAGAAATTATCCGATAAGATAGTGGCAGCAGCGCTAACCAATATACCTATGAATAAATTTGGACAAGCTCAAGATGTTGCAAACTTGGCTTTATTTTTAGCAAGCGATTTATCCAGTTATATCACTGGAGAAGTAATTAAAGTAGACGGCGGAATGGTGATGTAATCATCTTTTAGGAGGCTAGAAATTATGGATAAACACAGAGTGGTAATTACTGGAGCAGGCGCAGTAACTCCGATTGGAATAACAGAAAAAGATTTTTGGAATAACATAAAACAAGGAAAATGTGGAATTGCCGAAATTACCAGATTTCCATTGACCGATGAATTTAAAGCTAGATTAGCAGCTGAAATAAACGAAATAGATTTTACAAAATATATTCCCAAAAAAGAATTAAAAAGATTAGATAGATTTTCTCAATTCGGAATTTATGCTGCAAAAGAAGCCTTAGAAAATTCCGGATTAGACATGGAAGTAGAGGATAATAATCGAGTGGGAATAATTTTAGGATCTGGAATAGGTGGCCTAACAACATTAGAAGAACAAATCGTAAAAATGCATGAAAAAGGGCCTAAGAAAATTTCTCCGTTTACAATACCTATGGCTATAGCCAACATGGCGGCGGGTACAGCGGCGATACACCTTGGTACAAAAGGGATTTGTATATCCGTGGTAACTGCTTGCGCATCAGGGACACATTCTATCGGCGATGCTTTTCGTGCTTTACAAAACGGAGAAAACGATGTTATTTTTGCTGGTGGAGCTGAGGCAACAATTACGAGAACTGGTGTCGCAGCCTTTCAAGCGTTGACTGCTTTAAGTTATAGTACGGATCCAAATAGAGCATCGATACCGTTTGATAAGGAAAGAGATGGTTTTATTATGGGTGAAGGTTCCGGAGTTTTAGTTTTAGAAACTTTAGAGCATGCCCAAGCTAGAAATGCAAATATTTTAGCAGAGGTAGTCGGTTACGGCTTAACCGGAGATGCGTATCACATAACAAGTCCAGCGCCGGGCGGCGAAGGTGCTGCTAGATCTATGCAAATGGCGTTAGACGATGCGCAAATAACAGCAGATCAGATTGGATATATAAACGCCCATGGAACGAGTACAGAATATAATGATAAATACGAAACAGAAGCGATCAAAAAAGTATTTGGTTCTGACACGAAAGTATTGGTTAGTTCTACTAAATCAATGACCGGCCATCTACTCGGTGCAGCTGGAGCCATTGAAGCCATAGTAATAGCGAGAGCATTAGAGGAAGGGTTTATACCACCGACAATTAATTTACAAGTGCCAGATCCGGAATGTGATTTAGACTACGTACCGAATGTTGGTAGGACTAAAGAAATAGAATATGCTATGAGCAACTCACTAGGTTTTGGCGGTCATAATGGAACTTTGATATTCAAAAAATGGAAAGGAATTTAAGATGAATATAGATGAAGTGAAAACTTTAATAAAAGAATTTAAAGGATCCGATTTGACAGCATTCAAGCTAAAAAAGGGTGATTTCGAATTAGAAATTAAAAAAGAAGTGGCAACTGTTCCGGCCTTTACTCCACAACCTGCAACACAATTAGCTATACCGGCTGCACAAGCGAGTATGTTTGCGCCGCCAATTGCTGAGCCAGTACAAACAAAGAATACTAAATATTTCAAATCTCCTATGGTTGGAACTTTTTACAAGGCTAGCTCTCCAGATGCTAAGCCTTTTGTATCTATTGGTGACCAAATCCAAAAAGGTACCATTGTTTGCATTATCGAGGCCATGAAACTTATGAATGAAGTAGAATCGGATCAGGCTGGAACTATAGTAAGAGTTTTGGTAGAAGATGGCCAGATGGTTGAATTCGATCAGCCTATTTTAGAATTATCTTAATGTTAAGTCAGAAATTAAGATTAGAAATTAAGTCGGGAATTAAGAGTAGGGATTAAATTATGAATTAAGACAGGAGGAAAAGTTTATGTTAGATATAAAACAGATTATGGATATATTGCCTCATAGATATCCATTTTTATTAGTTGATAAAGCAGAGATTCATGAGGATGGTCAAGGGGCTACAGGGTACAAAAATGTAACAATGAACGAGCAATTCTTTTGCGGACATTTTCCAGAATATCCGGTTATGCCTGGTGTTTTGATTATAGAAGCGTTGTCGCAGGTTGGTGCTATAGCCATTTTGTCTAGAGAAGAATTTAAAGGTAAACTGGCGTTTTTCGGTGGAATTAATAAAGCTAAATTTAAAAAACAGGTTAAACCGGGTGATGTGCTAAAGCTCGATTGTAGAATTATTAAGCAAAGAGGGCCGATTGGCATCGGAGAAGCTATTGCGACCGTTGACGGGAAAGTAGTTGCAAAGGCGGAGCTAACATTTGCTATTGGAGAAGGTGAATAAATGTTTGCCAAAATTCTAATAGCCAATAGAGGCGAAATAGCCCTTAGAATAATTAGAGCATGTAAAGAGATGGACATTAGAACAGTAGCCGTATATTCCACAATAGACAAAGACTCGTTACATTTGTCATTTGCGGATGAAACAGTGTGCATCGGTGGCCCCCAATCAAAAGACAGCTATTTAAATATAGAAAATATAATCAGTGCGGCCATATGCACAGGGGCCGATGCGATACACCCCGGATTTGGATTTTTATCTGAGAATGCAAAGTTTGCCCGAATTTGCGAAGAATGTGGCATAACATTTATTGGCCCAGATTACACAATGATCGAAAACATGGGAGATAAAGCGTCAGCAAGAAAGCTGATGATAGAAGCTGGGGTACCGGTCGTACCCGGATCTAAAGGGGTAGTATCGAGTATTCAGCAAGCCTATGAAGTGGCCAAAAAAATAGGTTATCCGGTAATGCTAAAAGCCTCGGCCGGCGGAGGAGGACGTGGAATGCGGATTGTTTTTGCCGAAAGCGAGTTAGAAAGCGCATTCCTTAGTGCTAGCACAGAAGCTTTAGGCGCTTTCGGAGACGGAAGCATGTATATGGAAAAATATATCCAGAAACCTCGTCATATAGAATTTCAAATCTTAGGTGACAATTTCGGAAATATCATCCATCTTGGCGAAAGAGATTGCTCTATGCAACGTAGACATCAAAAGGTTATAGAAGAAGCCCCGTCTCCTTTCATTACAGAAGAAATGAGAGAAAAGATGGGCCTAGAAGCTATAAAGGCGGCAAAAGCCGTACAATATAAAAACGCCGGTACGATAGAATTTATCGTGGACAAAGATGCTAATTTTTATTTCATAGAAATGAATACTCGTATCCAAGTTGAACATCCGATCACAGAGATGGTTACTGGTATCGATTTAATTAAGGAACAAATAAAAATAGCCATGAATTTGGAGTTAGAATATAAACAAGAGGATATTAATATAGAAGGTGTAGCCATAGAATGCAGAATAAATGCTGAAAATCCATACCGGAATTTTAGGCCGTCCCCTGGCGAAGTTACAGCTGTTTATTTTCCGGGCGGAAAAGGTGTTCGCATAGATTCTCATATATATCAAGAATACGTTATTCCACCAACCTACGATTCAATGATAGCTAAAATTATTACTTCGGGCACAACTAGGCAGGAAGCATTATCTATTATGAAGCGTGCTTTAAGTGAAACGGTTATAGAGGGTATAGATAATAATATAGAATTTCAAATAGATCTTTTGCATACTAAAGAGTTTGAAGAGGGTAATTTTGACACAACTTTTATTGAAAAAAATTTGGAGAAAATTCTTGGGAGGTGATAACTGATGTTTCAGAGTTTAACCAGTAGGCAGAAAAAATACCAAAACAATCTTCAAAAGAGTGCTGCAGCCAAAGTTGAGATTCCAGAGGGCATGTATATAAAATGTTCTGGTTGTAAAAAAAGTGTATATGTCAAAGATTTAGCTGAAACTATAGGAGTTTGTCCAAACTGTGGTGGCTATTTTCCGATTTCGGCTAGAGTAAGAATAAAAAGTATAGTAGATAAAAACACTTTTGTTGAGTTTGACAAGCAGTTAACGACTAGTAATCCTCTAAACTTCGATAGTTATGAGAAAAAGCTAGAGGATTATATGTTAAAAACAGAAGAAGTCGAGGCCGTAATCTGTGGAGAAGCAGAGATAGAAGGGTCAAAATGTATATTGGCCATTATGGATTCTAGATTTATGATGGGAAGCATGGGGACAGTAGTAGGTGAAAAAATAACACGAGCAATAGAATATGCGGTAAAAAATAAATTGCCGATATTAATATTTTGTGCATCAGGTGGAGCGAGAATGCAAGAAGGAATATTCTCATTAATGCAGATGGCAAAAACAAGTGCAGCCCTTGCTCTACATGATGAGGAAGGGCTTTTGTATATAAGTATATTGACACATCCAACAACCGGCGGTGTTACAGCTAGCTTTGCAATGTTGGGCGATATCATTATAGCTGAACCGAAGGCTTTAGTTGGTTTTGCCGGACCGAGAGTTATAGAACAGACTATAAGACAAAAGTTGCCGGATGGATTTCAAAAATCGGAATTTTTGCTAGAGCATGGTATGATCGACATGATTGTGGAAAGAAATGAGTTGAGATCTACACTCAGTAAACTGTTGAAATTTCATCACCTAAAAAAGGAGTAAACATTGTGACAGAAATTGAAAAATTACAGGAAATGTTGGACCAACTGCAAAATATGGCCGAATCAGATCAAATAAATGAAGAAATTAAAAGGCTAACTAAACTTATTAGAACCTTAAAGCAAAATATAGCTGCTAATTACACACCATGGGATAGAGTGCAAATAGCTAGAAAAATAGACAGACCGAGGGCCAAATATTATATAGAAAACTCTTTCGAATCTTTTATTGAGTTACATGGAGATCGAACATTCAAGGATGATAGAGCCATAATAGGCGGGATAGCACAAATAGGAAAGCACACAGTAACGTTGATAGCACAAAACAAAGGCAATAATGCTGCAGACAATATAATATCTAATTTTGGAATGCCACATCCGGAAGGATATAGGAAAGCATTAAGGTTAATGAAGCAGGCCGAAAAATTCCATAGACCAGTAATCTGCTTAATAGATACACCCGGAGCATACTGCGGCCTCGGTGCTGAAGAAAGAAATCAGGGCGAAGCAATAGCTAGAAATTTACTAGAGATGAGCCGGCTAAAAGTGCCGATCATTTCTGGGATAATCGGCGAAGGCGGAAGTGGCGGAGCCTTGGCCTTGGCGGTAGCAGATATCGTTTTTATGCAAGAAAATACAACTTATTCTATTTTGTCCCCAGAAGGCTTTGCAAGCATACTTTGGAAAGACGGAACTTTAGCCAAAGATGCGGCCAATATAATGAATATAACAGCAAAAGAATTGTTGGATTTCAAAATCATTGAAGATATTGTGAGAGAGCCGGTTGGCGGTGCTCATGATAATCCAGAACATGCTGCACAGTATTTGAAAGAATATTTAATAGAAAAATTGGATGTGTTAACCTCTGAGCCTATAACAGAAATGCTACAAAAAAGATATAATCGATTCAGACAATTTGAAGATTATAGCAAACAGTAAAGTAAAATTTATTTTCAGTAAAAAATTAGATAGACAATTAGACAATTTGAAGATTATAGCAGATAGTAAAGGAAAATTTATTTCCAGTAGAAAATTAAATAGACAATTAGAAAATAAGAAGGTATAATACAGTAACAGCTAAGTTAGGCTAGAAGATACTGTATGCACTATAAATGTATTTTTTAGGATAGAGATGAGGGTGACATGCTATGATTAAGTTATATGACCAAGGCGTATTTTTAATGGATGGAGTAGAAATCATCCCAGAAAGTGAAAGTAGCAAGATTACAACTGATTTATTAGAAACGGCTAAAGAAGGAACGATAAGTTATTCGATATTAAAAGCACACAATAAATCAGACTCGATGAAAAAATTGAAGTTAAAATTTGATGTCCTAACATCGCATGATATAACATTTGTAGGAATAATACAAACATCGAAGGCAAGTGGATTAACGAAATTTCCAATCCCATATGTATTAACAAATTGTCACAATAGCCTATGTGCAGTGGGGGGAACGATTAATGAAGACGACCACATGTTTGGACTAAGTGCTGCAAAAAAATATGGGGCTATATACGTACCGCCACATATCGCAGTAATGCATCAATATATGAGAGAGGTTATGGCCGGATGCGGTAAAATGATCCTCGGCTCAGATAGCCACACTAGGTACGGCGCTCTCGGTACTTTAGCTATAGGCGAAGGTGGTGGCGAATTAGTTAAACAGATCTTATCCGAAACTTACGATTTAGATTATCCCGAAACAGTGGCGGTATATTTAAAAGGAAAGCCACATCCAAACATTGGGCCACAAGATGTTTCGCTAGCTATAATAAAGGCTGTGTATAATAACGGATATGTGAAAAATAAAATTATGGAGTTTGTCGGGCCGGGGATTGCTAATCTGCATGCTGATTATAGAAGTGCCGTCGACGTAATGACTACAGAAACAGCCTGCTTATCCTCTATATGGACAACAGATGAGATTACCAAAAACTATTTGAAAGATCATCACAGGCAAAATGATTATAAAGAACTTAAGCCGGCCAAATGTGCTTATTACGATGGTCTAATCGAAGTGGATTTAAGTCAGATAAAGCCAATGATCGCTATGCCGTTCCACCCTAGCAACGCATATGAGATAGAGTATGTAAATAATAATCTCATAGAAGTTTTAGAAGAAGTTGAAATGAGGGGTCGAGAATTATTAGGAGATAAGGTAGACTTTAAATTAACAGATAAAATAAAAGATGCTAAATTAAAAGTAGATCAGGGAATAATAGCCGGATGTGCTGGTGGAACCTATAGCTCGATCAAAGACGCTGCCCAAATACTAAAGGGTAACACATGCGGAAATAAGGAATATAATTTATCGATATATCCAGCTAGCCAACCAGTGATGATGGCCTTAATGAAAGAAGGCGTATTGCTAGACATAATGGCCTCTGGTGCTATAGTAAAAGAAGCATTCTGTGGACCATGCTTTGGCGCAGGAAATACACCAGCAAATGGAGATTTAAGCATTAGGCATACGACTAGAAATTTCCCGAATAGAGAAGGCTCGAAACCGAACAAAGGACAAATTTCATCTGTAGCCTTGATGGATGCACGAAGCATAGCTGCAACATCGATAAACGGCGGAATGCTAACACCTGCTACAGACATGAAAGAACTGGATTATTCAAGCTACGATTTTGACGATAGAGCTTATAAAAGTAGAGTATACAATGGATTTGGAGAAGCAGACATTAGTCGAGACTTAAAGTATGGGCCAAACATAAAAGACTGGCCAGAAATGAGTCCATTAACTGATAATATATTGATAGAAATAACATCGTTTATTGATGATCCGGTTACAACAACAGATGAATTGATACCGTCAGGAGAAGCGTCGTCGTATAGATCTAACCCGCTAAAATTAGCGGAGTTTGCGTTATCTAGGCGAGATCCGGGATATGTGGGTAGAGCTAAAGAAAATAAAGAATATGAAAAAGAGCGTAAAAAAGGAGTAGATCCGCAAACAATAAGTCCGAAATTAAGAAAGATTTATGAGAGAATACAAACGTTAAGCGGATTTGAGGATATATCAGCATTGGAAACCGAAATAGGTAGCGCAGTCTATGCTAATAAACCAGGAGACGGTTCGGCCCGAGAACAAGCGGCCAGCTGTCAACGTGTATTAGGAGGTATAGCGAATATCGCCAAAGAATACGCCACTAAAAGGTATAGATCTAATTTAATAAATTGGGGCATGTTGCCATTTGTGCTAAAGAGTAATCCGAAGTTCCGTGTAGGAGATTATATATTCATTCCGAGCATAAGAAAAGCTATTGATGAAGGTTCGGATATAACCGCTTATGTAATTGGTGGATATTTAAAAGAGATTACTTTATCCTTAGAAAATTTAACAGATGAAGAGAAAGAGATAATAAAAGAAGGTTCATTAATAAACGTAAACAGAAAGAAAAAGATACAGAAAGAATTAGAGCAGGCAAAATTAGAATTAGAGCAAGCAGAATTAGAATTAGAGAAGGTAGAATTAGAATTAGAGCAGGTAGAAGTAGAATTCAAATAGGTAGAATGAGAATTAGAGCAAGCAGAATTAGAATTAGAGTTGAAAAAAGAGTTAGATAAAGAAGAATAATTATGTTATTTTTAGCTCTCTCTAGAGGATAAAATTTAGAGAGAGCTTTTATTTTTTTTTAAAAAGTGCAATTTTGTGGTATAAAAATGGTAATATAAGGTTAGTACTATAGAAGCTAAGTTATACAGTTAATCGGATAAGGATTAACATAAAAAATATTTATAAATTAAGGAAGACGAAATATGATAGAATTAGGAAAAATACAAGAGTTAGTAGTAGTGGAGGAATCGGAGTTTGGATTATATTTAGGAGAATTGCCATTTGATCCGGATTTAAGCGAGAAAGTTTTGCTACCGAATGCAGAGACGCAAGAAGAAATGAAATTGGGCACTACTGTGAAAGTGTTTATATATAAGGATACCAAAGATAGACCGGTAGCTACAACTAAGCGGCCGGATATAATATTAGGAGAAGTAGGCCTTTTAAAGGTGGTCGAAGTAACAAAGATAGGAGCATTTCTGGAGTGGGGCTTATTAAAAGATTTATTCTTACCCTTTAGAGAGCAGACTATAAAGGTAAGGGCCGGAAACAGCTATGTAGTAGGCTTGTATATAGATAAAACAGAGCGATTGTGTGCAACAATGAAGGTGTATAATTTATTAGCCAATGCTCCAGCATTAGAAGTGAACAAGATGGCGAAAGGATTGATCTACCAAGTATCTAATGAATATGGGATATTTGTAGCGGTAGAAGGAAAGTACCATGGATTGATTCCAAAAAAAGAAATTTATCAAAGCTATGAAGTTGGCCAATGGATCGATGTTAGAGTGACCAGAGTAAGACAGGATGGTAAATTAGAATTAAGTGTAAGAAAGCAGATAAATGGGCAAATGGAAGAAGATGCTAGAAAGTTGATGAAAGCATTAAAGGCCTCGAAAGGATTTATAAATCTGCATGATAAAAGTGATCCGATAGATATAAAGAAAGAATTAAATATGAGTAAGGCGGCTTTTAAGAGAGCAGTAGGTAGATTGAAGAAAGAAGGAATAATAGAGTTAGAAGAAACTGGAATCCGTAGTAGAATAGAATAGGATCTCAACCAAGGTGGGGCTGTCGCATTAATTTGTAGTCATTTGCGATAGCCCCATTGGTCAACAACTTAGATATTATTTCTACTTCGCTGGAGTCTATATTGCAAGGAAACAGTGCACTTAAGCCTTCCTCTTGAGGAAGGTGGCAGCGAAGCTGACGGATAGAGTAAAAGAGCGAAGCGATGCACTTGACCTTTAATTAAAAAGAATTAAAGTGCACTTTAGATGCATCGTAACGATCTATAAATTTATTCGCATCTGAATGAGTTGGATGCCCCACGACTATAATAGCGAATGGTTTAAGATCAGCTGGAACGTTAAAAGTAGTGTTTAAAAAATCTTCTCTTTCACCTGGCATAACGCCGACCCAACATGCGCCAAGACCTAAATGAGTTACTTCTAATAAAAGATTTTCGATACATGCACCTAATGCTTGATGAGAGAAATATGCTAGTTTAGCATCTGTACTACGTTCTAGGACAACAAACATTAAAGGAGCCTCTTGCATGAAATTAGTATTAGGGAAGAAAGAGCGCATTTTTGATAAAGGATCTTTTTGATTTATAACTAAAAATTCCCAAGGTTGCTGATTCATCCCACTAGGCGCTTGCATAGCAGCCCTTAAAATTTTGTCAATCTTATCTGCATCAACAGGTTGATTAGTAAACGAGCGGACGCTACGTCTTATATTAATAGTATTCATTGAATATATCTCCTTATAAATTATTATTAAAATTTATACGCTAAACAGTTTAAATAGAACGACAACAAAATTCAAGGCTAGATAATAAAAAATTTATTTATAATAATCATAAGCGCCCTCGACGGCGTGAATTAAATCTACAATTAAAGAGTTGTAGGGTGTAGGAACACCGTATTGCTTAGCTTGTTCGACGATAGCACCGTTAATAGAATCGATTTCCATTTTGACATGATTTTGGCGATCTTGATACATAGAGGAATAACCGTTCCCCGCATCTTGGCAAACTTTTCTGACCATTTCTAGAGTTTCACGTCGGTCAAAATATGTTCCGTCGGCCTCGGCCACGTCGACAGCTTCATAAATTAATCGTTTGGCGAAATCCCAAGCGTATTTGTTAGTAGGCATGTAGCCTATTGGAGTTTCAATTAAAGCGGTAAAACAATTTACGGATAGATTTATAAATAACTTAGTCCAAATTATTCGTTGTATATCATCGGAAATTTTTACAGCCAAACCACACTGAGTGAATAGTTTTGCTACTAAGTCTACTTTGTCGGTAGCGTCAAAATTACTACCCAATGTAGTTAGGCCAACGCCGGATCGTCTAACTCTGCCATTTCCTAAATTTACGCTGTTAAAACTACTTGTCCCGATTAGAATATTTTCGTCTTTTACATATCTTTCAATTTTACGATCGTTGCCAGCACCGTTTTGGAGTGTTACGACTATGGTATTGTCTTGAAATAAATCCGAATTTTCATGTAAAGCTTGTTCCATTACGGTGGTTTTAACGAAAATTATTACTAAGTCGACAGAGTGATTATATGTGCCTGTTAAAAATGCTTGGACGTTTCGATAATTTTTTGTGTTTTCATCAATATCTTCTAGGGTAATTCCGTCTTGATTGATAGCTTTAACTTGCGACTCATCTACATCTAATAATATTACCTCATTGGCTAAGCTCAAGTATGCGCCATAGATACAGCCCATAGCCCCCGCACCAATTACAGCAATTTTCATATTGAACACCTCTTTCTATTTATTTGCAGATTTATTATATGCAGTTTTTGTCTTTTTGAAACAAACAAATGTTCAGGAAACACTTTCTTTTTAAAATTCCTGAAATTTCCACTAGAATTATATGTAAAAATGTAGTATAATTAAATAAATACATACGTACAACCTATTTCGTTAATTGTAGCATAAATTCAATGTGATGACAATAGGTCAGCAACGAAATGGAAAAAAATTACTTGTTATAGCAAGTAGGCTCTCCTTCATAGAATAATCTAGCCATGATATAGAAGCTATGCATCAAGTTAAGGCTAGATTAAAAGCGAAATAACAGAGAAATAACTGAGAGGTTAAATAGAATAATCTAGCCATGATATAGAAGCTATGCATAAAGTTAAGGCTAGGTTAAAAGCGAAATAACTGAGAGATTGAAAGCGAAATAACTGAGAGATTGAAAGCGAAATAACTGAGAAGTTAAATAATTAAATAAGGAAAAGATATTGACAAGGGATTTAATAAGTATTGACACTCCCCACGCCTAAAGGCGGGGGATTCTAAAGTGATTAAAGGACATACAAATTCATTTCTGAGCGTCCAACCTTTAGTTATGGGGATGCCATTACCCTTCATACAACAGGACATATAGTCTTATATGCTGATACACTTTTACCATGTATCCGAGACCCTGAGTCCTTAATAAATAGTTTTAACGACTTTTTCTTGTCGTGTTTCACTTTAGAAACATTTTCGGTGCATTGAATATTTTACGCTAGAAATGACTACTTCTAGCAACCGTTTATATTCAGTTGTATTTAAAATAGCCTTATATCCCCATAGCTAAAGCTAGGGGCTTTACGGCTTGTCTGGTAATATTTTGGTAGTACATATATTAGGAGGAAATTAAATGAAACTAAAATCAATTTTGACTACGCTACTAGTAGCGGGAATGTTAACTACGGTATTTACCGGCTGTGGATCCGATTCCAAAGAAAATCAAGCACCTGTAGTGTTAAGTGAAAGCGGAACATTTCCGATTGTACCGGAAGGCGAAGAGTTGGTTGTAAATATTTTTGCTCCACTTAGGTCAGGAGTTACTACATATGCAAGAGAAGAAAATTCATTAACAAAAGCATTTGAGAATCATACAGGGCTTACGATAGAATGGAGCGAAGTGCCGAGTGCAGATAGATTGCAAAAATTAAATAGTATCATGCAAAGTGGATTATATCCGGACGTTATATTAGATCACTGGTGGTCCAAATCGGAGCAACAATTATATGCAGATCAAGGAATATTGGTACCGTTAGAAGAATTGATAGCAGAGCATGCGCCACATATTCAGGGTATCTTGGACAAATATCCATTAGTAAAGCAAAACATGACACTAGATGATGGCCATATATATTCGATCCCATCCTTAGATGCTAGCCCGCAAACAGAGGCTAATTACAAAATGTGGATCAACCAAGTTTGGTTAGACAATTTAGATTTGGATATGCCAAAAACGCTGGATGAATTTACGGAAGTTATGCGCAAGTTTAGAGACGAAGATGCGAACGGTAACGGAGATCCAAATGATGAGATAGCGTTAACAAGTTCATTTAAAAGTTGGAATGCAAACACAATGTATTTCTTATTGAATAGTTTTACTTATTATGCGCAAAGTAATAAATTTATGTATATAGATGAAAATGGAAAACTAATTTATACAAGAGTTAGTGATGAGTTTAAGGACGGAGTAAAATATTTACACTCATTATTTGAAGAAGGATTACTAGATGAGGCCGCATTTACACAGGATGCTAACGGACTGAAGCAGATAGGAAATAATCCAGGCGATAATATATTAGGAGCATGTGCTGGAGGATATTTGGGATCCTTATTAAATATAGGAGACTCTGATAGGTGGAAAGACTTTTCTGCGGTAGCCCCATTAATCGGTCCAGAAGGAGTTCAATATACGATAGCAAATCCAGCGATGGGCAGTGCGGTTTTGGCTATAACATCCGAATGTCCGTCGCCAGAAGCTATTGTGCGAGCATGGGATTTATTCTTCTATAATGAAACAAACGATTTTGGTATTTATAATTTTGCCGGAGAAGAAGGTATAGATTATGTTCTAGCATCCGAAGGAGATTTGAATGCTATTGGCGAACCAGCTACCTATACAAGGCTAACTGGAAACAACGATAGAGATGGGCGCTATTGGAATCAACTTGGACCATGGTATAAAGCCGAAGATTTCATGATTCGATACACAGTAGAAGGAGACGGCGATGCGGAAAGTACGTTGCACCAAATAACCTTAGATCATTATACTCCTTATTTACCAGACGATAGCATGATACTTTTGCCGATGGCTTTTGGTACCGATGAGTCTCGAGAGCTAATAGATATAGAAACAGCGATGAATGCATATTTTGATATGACTTTTGCTGAGTTTGTAACCGGTAAATTAGATATAGATGAAAATTGGGATGAGTATGTAGCAGAGTTAGAGAAAATTGGCCTTGCGAGATATTTAGAAATTTATCAAAATAAACTTGATGCTAAATAGGCTCTTTGACCTGTGTCACGAAGTGACTGAGAGGTTGAGAGCTGTCAACAAAATTGACTAAGAGGTTGAGAGATTAGTACCTTCGGAAATCGGAGGTACTTTTTTTGGCTAAAGAAAAAATGTTGACAATCTAGTAGATGAAGCTGACCGAGAGATTAAATTCCTGAAATTTCCACTAGAAATATATATCAAAACGCAGTATAATGAAGCAAGGATAATATAACAATGTATCCATGATATATAACATAGAATCAATGAATCAAGTTAAGGATATGACAAAATACATATTTTATAAAATAAGGAAAAGTTGTTGACAGTTTAATGAATAAGTAGTAAGATTTTATTAGTACATATATTAGGAGGAGATTAAATGAAATTAAAATCAATTTTGACTACATTGATAGTAGCCGGAATGGTAAGTACGATCTTTACGGGATGTGGCTCAGATTCCAAAAAAGATCAAACACCTGTAACATTAACAGAAAGCGGAACATTTCCGATAGTACCGGAAGGTGAAGAGTTAGTTATAGATATTTTTGCACCGTTAAGATCAGGAGTTACTACATATGTCAGAGAAAATAATACTATGACACAAAAGTTTGAAGATAAGACGGGATTAACAATAAATTGGAGCGAAGTTCCGAATGCAGACCGAGTTCAAAAATTAAACAGCGTAATGCAAAGTGGACTATATCCGGACGTTATATTAGATCATTGGTGGTCTAAATCCGAGCAACAGCTATACGCAGATCAAGGGATATTAATACCGATAGAAGAGTTAATAGCAGAGCATGCACCACATATTCAAGCAGTATTAGACAAATACCCATTAGTTAAGCAAAACATGACGCTAGATGATGGGCATATTTATGCGATACCCGCTTTAGATACGACACCACAAACAGGGGCCAACTATAAAATGTGGATCAACCAAGTTTGGCTAGATAATTTAGGATTAGAAATGCCGACTACCTTAGATGAGTTTACAGAAGTGGTACGTAAATTCAGAGATGAAGATGCCAACGGTAATGGGGATCCAAATGATGAGATAGCATTAACAAGTTCGTTTAAGAGCTGGAATTCTAATACAATGTATTTCTTGCTAAATAGTTTTACGTATTATGCAGCACATAATAAATTTATGTATATAGATGACAATGGAAAATTAGTATATACAAGAACTAGTGACGAGTTTAAAGAAGGCGTAAAATATTTAAATTCATTATTTGAAGAAGGTTTACTAGATGAGACCGCCTTTACACAAGACACCAATGCATTAAAACAAATAGGAAATAATCCAGGAGAAAATATTTTAGGAGCATGTGCCGGTGGATACTTAGGTTCATTCCTAAACATAGGGGATTCAGATAGATGGACCGAGTTCTCGCCAGTAGCACCGCTAGTTGGTCCGGAAGGCGTTCAATATGCTATCGCAAATCCGGCTTTAGGTAATGCTGTGTTGTCGATTACATCCGAATGTCCGTCGCCAGAAGCTGTTATCCGTGCTTGGGATTTATTCTTCTATAATGAAACAAACGATTTTGGTATTTATAATTTTGCCGGTGAAGAAGGTATCGATTATGTTCTAGCATCCGAAGGTGATTTGAATGCTATCGGCGAACCAGCTACCTATACAAGGTTAACCGGAAACAACGATAGAGATGGCCGTTATTGGAATCAACTTGGACCAATGTATAAAGCAGAAGATTTCTTAATCCGCTACACAGTTGAAGGTGACGGCGATGCTGAAACTACATTGCACCAAATAACCTTAGATAATTATACTCCATACTTACCAGATGATAGCATGATACTTTTACCGATGGCTTTCGGTACAGATGAGTCTAGAGAGCTAATAGATATAGAAACAGCTCTAAATTCATATTTTGATATGACTTTCGCTGAGTTTGTAACCGGTAAGTTAGATATAGATGAAAATTGGGATGAGTATGTAGCAGAGCTAGAAAAAATTGGCCTTTCAAGATATATAGAAATTTATCAGAATAAACTTGATTCTACAAGAAATTAATTGCTCTCGTCAGCTTTAGCTGACTGAGAGATTAAGTACCTTCAGAAAATGGAGGTGCTTTTTTTGTGTTTGATACGCCGACGGATGGGTTTAAAAAAATTCCTGAAATGTCCACTAGAAATATATGTAAAAATATGGTATAATAAGCATATATTAAATAAAAAATCAAGGAAAGGACTTGTATGGAGCATAAACAATTAAATTATAGTATGCCTAGATATGATTGCGCAATCATACAAAACATAATCTGGATTCGAAAATTTTAAATTAAAGTGTAGAAAGGTTATCACCGAGCAGTAGAGATTCAGGGTTTGAATTATGAGAGATCAAACACACTGCCTGCAATCCAGAAAATCATAAAGAGTACTTATTTTTTATAGTCTATACTACAACGTCTACATAGAATAGAGACACAAATTATGGATTCTAAACGATAGAAATGAAAAAAAATTTATTTATTTAATATGCGAGTCTTACCCAATTCGGACGAGTTGCAAATATGTATAATATGATAATGTATCCATAATATAGAAGCATTGCAACAAGTTAAGGATACGGCTAAACAACCACAATACATATAAAAAAACAGGCTATATTAACAAGATACCAAATCATGAAATTCTAGAGTGGCACTAAGACACAGTCATAGCACAATAACTTGGATTTTCGATTATAATATGCCTAGATATGATTGCGCAATCATACAAAACATAATCCGGATTCGAAAATTTTAAATTAAAGTGCAGAAAGGTTATCACCTGGCGATAAGTGTATGACAATAGCATACGCACTGAAATTCGGATTCAAGATTATAGTACGAGCGTATATGGCCGGGATATCACATTTCCGTAGCAATATACACTACAATCGAGATTCTAAATTAAAGTGTAGAAAGGTTATCACCTAGCAGTGACGATAAAGGTTTGAACTATGGGAGATCAAACACACTGCCTGCAATCCAAAAAATCATAAATAGTATTTGTTTTTTATAGCCTGTCTTTCGACGTCTATATAGAGTATAGACACAAATTATGGATTCTAAACATAATAATGAAAAAATTTTTATTTATTTTAATATGCGAGTTTCACCCAATTCGAACGAGTTATAAATATGTACAAAACAATAATATATCCATGATATAGAAGCACTGCAACAAGTTAAGGATACGGATAAACAACTAAAAATATAAAAAAACAGGCTATATTAACAAGATGCCAAATTATGAAATTCTAGAGTGACGATAAGTGTATGACAATATCATACGCACTGAAACTCGGATTCTAGTTTGCCTTTATAGATTGCGCAATCGTATAAAGCATAATCCGGATTAAATTCAAGTGCAGAAAGGTTATCACCTGGCGATAAGTGTATGACAATAGCATACGCACTGAAATTCGGATTCAAGATTATAGTACGAGCGTATATGGCCGGGATATCACATGTCCGTAGCAATATACACTAC
>MDSO01000057.1_pt1 | contig 19132 bp, 13 predicted proteins | sample 1005691 | NCBI WGS metagenome assembly MDSO01 (sample SAMN05526595, study PRJNA338239) | gut metagenome | isolation source: stomach gut content | host: Acanthurus sohal | place: Saudi Arabia: Red Sea | collected 2011-04 | reverse complement strand
CAATTAAAGAATATATCAATTATTATAACAATGACAGAATTAAAATAAAATTTAATGGACTGACTCCTATTCAATACAGGAATCAGTGCCTATCAAAAGTCGTCTAATTAATCGGGTTCATATCACTGGGAGGGAGGCCTACTAAAAGGAGATCTTACGCATGTACCGGGAATTGCTGAATTGATTGTAGCGATACAAGAGTTTGAGGAGGAGGAAGAAGAGATGATAGTGAAGAAGAGCATAGGAAGTATGATAATTGACTAAGGGATTCTACGGAGAAGTTGCCACAAAATTGCGGTGAAGCGATGCCTGCGAAGCAGACAGATAGAGTTAAGCTTAATAAAAATTTAAATAAGGAGAAGCGCAATGAGTAAAAAACTAAGAAAGTCCAGTGTTATAGCTGCCTTTGTTTTTAGCGGTCTAAGTTTTGCACCTCGATTAACATTAGCAGCAGAAACCGATCTACGATTTACATATGATGCTTATATTGATCAATTTCACATTGATGGCTTAAGCCAAAATACGATTCAAGCTCTGGAGATCACGTTTTCGGAGAATATGTCTTTAAATCAAAATTATTATGAAGATTTTTTAGATGATGGGTCGTTATATATATTAAGCAAAAATAAGATATTTATAATTGCAGCAACGAGTGACACATTTTTAAAATCTAATTTTGACATAAAGCTAAATTCTGATGTAGCGTTAAATGGGGACATCGAGGAAGTGAAATATTTTTATTCTGACAGTTTATATGAAACAGTTAAGGATCCAAGTTATACGGTTAGCGGGAATGCTAACGACTACTATCAAGAAAACGTCTTTGCCCATGAAGCGGATGAAAGTGGTGGCGACTCTATTGGGGAGATTGTTATAGACATATATGATTATTACCAATCTAACAAAGATATATATCATTATTTAGAGGACCATTACATAGAAGATACCATAGATAGCATAAATGATTTAGCAGCGGATGAGGACTTAGATCCGAAACTAAAGATTACGTTAAATACGAATTATGCTATTGATAGCTTTGATATAGCGATGGACTCTGTAGCATTAAGTGATTTGATCGATCTACCAAATGCTAGCTTAGCCATAAATACAGAAATAGGCTCCTTCGAATTTGATGCAGTAGCATTACAAGGAATGCTAGATGAGACGAAAGGGGAAATACACTTTAGGATTATCCCGACTACAGGGGAAACCAGCGCACAGGAAAAAGTAATAGGTAACCGTACAGCGTACCTGGTAGGTATCTTCGAGTCTACAGCTAACAGTTCTATGTTAGACCCACTGGAAGGAGAAATAAATGTAGAGTTAGCATTCCAGAGAGGTGGGATGGATGAAGACGATGTACGAGCCTACTGCGTGTTCAAAAATGGAGACGTTAAGATAATGGACAGCCGATATTTTGCTAGCTCGGATGAAGTGAGAATAACATTAGATGAGTTTGGAACGTACATGATAGCGGATGAAAATGACGAGAATAAATTTGATATAGTAGAAGACCAGAGAGAGGAAGAGGAAGAAGATAAAGAAGAGGACAAAGACGACGATGATGACGACGATGACGACTGGTGGGATGATAACGACGATGATGATGGTGGCGGATATCGGCCGGGTGGAGGTGGAGGATATACACCGCCGTATGTACCGCCGTATGTACCACCGACTGTAACGCCGACACCGACACCAACGCCAAATATACCGACTATCACTTTACCACCGACTATAGCGCCGACGGTGCCAACTAAAGACGATGCGTATTATTTAGCGATTAAGCATACGTTTACGGATATAAGTTCTAAGGACTGGTTCTACAAAGATGTGTTAGATATGTATAAGGCGGGCTATGTGCATGGGATGACGGATACTAAATTTGATCCACAAGGGGTAACGACGAGAGCGCAACTAGCTACGATTTTATATTTGATAGCAGAGACCCCGAACACGTTCACGACGAATAACTATACAGATGTAGCCTATTCGGATTGGTTTGCAAAGCAGGTAACGTGGTCAGCTGAGAATGAGATATTTAATGAGTATGTAGATAAGAAGTTTAAGCCGAATGCAAATATAACGAGAGAAGAGCTAGTGTATGCGATATATAGATTTGCGAAATATGAGGAGATACCGATATTAGGGATATCGAGCATATATGCGTTTACGGATGGGGCGCAGGTTTCGGCGTGGGCAATAGATGCGTTGCAGTGGGCGATAGCGAATGGGATACTAGCAGGAAAGGAAGGAAACAGATTAGATCCGAAGGGAACGGCGACGAGGGCGGAGATCTGTGCGATAGTGAATAGGTTTTTGAAAAGTTATGATTTGAAGGCTATAAGAGAAGCGCGGAAGGCGCTGGAGGGCCTTAAATAAGATAAGATAAAATAATAAGAAAGCATATAAGCATATAATGTTATATTTGGGTGGACTTTATATATAGTCGCCCTTTTTTGATTTTATAAGATGCTATTGCACAAGGACAATCTCTGTAGTAAATAATGGAGTAAGCAAGTCATTGACACTCCCCACGCCTAAAGGTGGGGGATTCTAAAGTGATTAAAGGACATACAAATTCATTTCTGAGCGTCCAAGCTTTAGTTCAGGGGATGCCATTACCCTTCATACAACAGGACATATAGTCTTATATGCTGATACACTTTTACCATGTATCCGAGACCCTGAGTCCTTAATAAATAGTTTTAACGACTTTTTCTTGTCGTGTTTCACTTTAGAAACATTTTCGGTGCATTGAATATTTTACGCTAGAAATGACTACTTCTAGCAACCGTTTATATTCAGTTGTATTAAAAGCCCCATAGCTAAAGCTAGGGGCTTTACGGCTTGTATGGTAAACATAAACATTGACTATTATAGCGTTGGAGAATTTAGATTGAGGAGATAGTTGAAATAAAAGATCACTTTGTCCCTAATAGGTACGAAGTTGAACAAACCCTTGGAAATATTAGTGTACACACATTTGTAGATGGCTCCTAGATTTCTCTTTAGAGAGTATATTCATTACAGTAGACTATCGCTAATGGAATAGTAGCCGGAAAAGATGGAAATAGGTTAGATCCGAAGGGAAGGGCGAGGGGCGAAAATCTGTGCGATAGTGAACAGGTTAGATTCCTTAAAAAGTTATGATTTGAAGGCTATAAGAGAAGCGAAGAAAGCGCTGGAAGGCCTTAAAGGAGATAAAATAATAGGAAAGCATATAATGTTATATTTGGGTGGACCTTATATAGTCCATCCTTTTTTTATTTCCTAAAACGCTCTTGCACAAGGACAATCGCTGTAGGCATATAATGTAAGAAGTGACTTATATAAAGGGGCCTACATTATGCAAACATTGACTATTGTAACATCACATAATTTAGACGAGTTGTTAGAAAGACTTAACGAGGAGAACTTATGCAATTGGATAGTACATGAAAATATCTTGGAGTATTCATATGATGGGATAGATAAAGAAGCAGTGCTAGATACTTTGGCTTTAATAGTTTATGATTTGATAAATTGGAGTGTCTTAACTACATTTGCTAAGAATTATCTAAACGCAAGAAAAGACTTGGCTTTAGAGCAAAAAAGGGAAATTTTTGAGTTGTTTGTTAGAAGCAACTATCTAAAAAAGAATGAAGGCTTTTCTGTAGTGGCATATCACTTACTATATATGCCATTAAAAGAATTTGTAAAAGCTAATAGCTTCATCGACTTTGATGGATGGATAAAGTTTAGGTGTACTAAGTATATAATTATTCTAGAAGATATTATGGTACAAACAATATATGACTACGAGACTACTAATCGTTATGTCAGTCTTATTGATTATTTTACGGATGTGGTTCAGTCCCAAGACTGTTTAGTCGATTTAGTCCATCTTAACTGTAAGAAGGATGGGTGTATCGAACTTTTGGACAAAGACCATGTGGATAAGACCAGAGAGTATATGGATAAGTATTGCAGTGAGAAATTTCCTAACGATGCGCAAATAGAGGATTTAATTATTGATATTTTGCTTAATATATCTCCGAATGAGCTAATCATCCATGATAATGAGAACTACACTAATAAGAACTTCATAGCTACTGTGGAGTCTATCTTTAAGGAATCGGTCACCCTCTGCTTTGGATGTAATATTTGTAAATCATAGATGTAATATTTGTAAATCATAAGTGGTATAAATACATTATATTTTGGACATAATTTTTATGATTCTCTAATTTTTTTAAAAAATATGTGAAGGGATGATAGTATGTTCGAAAATAAAGTTATTTATCAAATATATCCAAAAAGCTTTAAAGACACTACAAACAACGGTTATGGGGACATCCAGGGAATAATAAAGCAGTTAGATTACATTAAAGACTTAGGTGTAGACTATATTTGGTTATCTCCATGCGTTAAATCTCCACAAAAAGATAACGGTTACGATATTTCGGATTATTACAGCATTGATAGTTTATTTGGTAGCAACGAAGATTACGAGCAGCTAATTCTAGAAGCAAAAAAGCGGGATATGAAAATAATGTTAGATTTAGTATTAAATCATACATCTGACGAGCACACTTGGTTCGCAAAGGCAACAAACGGCGACCCGAAATATTACGATTACTATATATGGGCAGATGAGCCGAATGAACTTGAATCTGCTTTTGGCGGTTCGGCTTGGACATACCATGAAAAAGTTGGAAAATATTATTTGCATTTATTCGATAAGGGTCAGCCGGATTTAAATTGGGCGAATCCGGAGGTTCGACAAGAAATATTCGATATGGTGAACTTTTGGATAGCCAAGGGTGTAGAAGGTTTCCGCTTGGACGTTATACATCTCATTGGAAAAGAACCGGATAAATTGATTAAGGGCCATGGACCAAAGTTCAGCGAATATCTTAAAGAATTAAATGAGAACACATTTAAAGATAATTTGTTAACTGTAGGAGAATGTTGGGGGACATCTCTAAAGCAACAATATAAAATGTGTCATGACAAAGGTTTGACGCAAGCCTTTCATTTTAACCATTTTTTATTGAATGCAGAACGAGGAAGAGGCAAATGGCATACAAAAGAGTTAGATTTAGTAGATTTATGTGAATGTTTTAACACTTGGCAAAATGAGTATACAGGTATAGAGGCGCTGGTGATGAACAATCATGATTCACCGAGGTTAATATCCAGGTGGTTGGATGATCAAAAATATAGAAAAGAGAGTGCAAAGCTTCTTATAACTTTGTTTGGGCTAATGCATGGGAATCTATATATATATCAGGGTGAAGAAATAGGGATGACAAATGCACATTGGCATGATATAAAAAAGTACAATGATGTAGAAACGTTCAATAATTATGAAATTCTAAAATCGGAAGGTTATTCGGAAGAAGAAACTATGGCGAAAATAGCATTTACGTCAAGAGACAATGCTCGAACACCTATGCAGTGGGACGATACGGCGCATGCCGGATTTTCATCTACCGAGCCATGGTTGGATGTTAATGATAACTATGTTCACATCAATGTGTTAAAGGATTTATCGGATGACAATGGTGTATATAAATACTATCAAAAAGTTTTAAAATTTAGAAAAGAACACTATGATAAATTAAAACAAGCAACCTCTTATAGTAGTGAGGGTCAAGTCCTAAAAATGCAAAATGATTTTTTTACTTTACTTGCTAATTTTTCGGCCCAAAATCAACCTTTAGAAGAGATAAATGGTGAGATTATTTTTAATAATTATTCAAAGGTTCCCACTCATTTGCTTCCTTATCAAGTTATAGTATTTTCTTGATTAATTTAAGATAAATAACATCCTGCGTCAGAATAACAAAACCTTTTTATTGTTATTCTGATTTTTTTATGTAAAAATCTAGTCGGTCACTCTTTTTCTTTATATTTTATTCCTTTTACCGCAATTCTATGCCATTCCAAGCATAAAAATACCCTCCATATATATTTATAGAGGGCTTAGCACTTTAGGCCAGGATTTCATTATTTCTATATATCTGTAACTTTTCAACTCGATTACCTTTAATATTTTTTATTTCAAATGTCATATCTTTGTAAGTAACTTTCACTAAATCTTTTGGTATTTCTCCTAATAAATGAATTATAAATCCGCTAACTGTATCATAGTGTTCGCACTCAAGTTCTAAGTCCAATTTCTTGTTTATATCATCTAAATGAACTAATCCGTTTACTATATAAGAGCCGTCATCTTGTAAACTAATGGAAGTGTCTTCGTTATCGTCGTATTGTAGTTCGCCTATTATTTCGACCATTATGTCTTCTATCGTTATTAAACCGGATACATCTCCGTATTCATCACACACGATAGCCATGTATTGTTTTGAATTTTGCATTTCTTTTAGTATTTTTCTAATGTTTTTTGCTTCTGGTACAATATACGGCTTTTCAAGTAAATCTTCTAATACTAATGTCTTGAGTTCTCTTTGACATTTATAAAGTCGACCTAAAAAATTTTGTACATGCAGCAATCCAATAATTTTATGAACATTTCCTTCGTATACAGGTAAGACAGAAAAAGGTGTATCCAAAATAAAATTTACTATCTCATCGAAATCCTTAGATGCATCGATAGCTACAATTTCTGGACGAGGAGTCATTATGTCTATTGCATTTTTGGAGTGAGAGTCTAAAATACCTTCTATCATTTCTCTAGAAGTTGAATCGATGATACCTTCTTTGCTACCTTCATCTATTATTCTTAGTATAGATTCTTCGGAGACAACAGTGTTGTCCCGTCTATTCTTCTTACGAAATAAATATTCTAAAAAATTAAAATGTTTGACCTGCGGTTGGCCTTCCAAATAAATTCCCCCTTGAGATTACTTCAGATTAAAATACGACTTTATTATACACTATTTACATAAAAATTTCAAGATTTATATAATCATTTCAATATTTATCTAATAATTCTAACAAGTATATAGTTATTTCGAAATTTTAACTAATTATTTCAAAAGTTATCTAATCATTTCAAGATTTAAGTCCTGATGTTTGTGGATAGTAATTATTTGATCGATTTCACTTTTGTTTAGAGATTGCAAATCACCTAGTATGGTATTTTTCAATGTTGTAGTTGTGTTACCGTATTCTAAGGCTTTAGTGGGATCCATATTATAATTTAAGAGACCGTATAACACACCGAAGATATAGGCATCCCCGCTACCGATTCTGTCGACGACTTCGATATGTTCGTAGGGTTCTTCTTGAAAGCAGCTATCGGATTTTTTTTCATAGTTGATAGAAGTGAAGGAATGGTCTTTTGGGCTATGAACAATTCTATTAGTTGCGGCAACGATAGAGATGTTGTATTGATAGCTAAAAATTTTCAAGATTTCTTGAGTGCCACCAGTTTTATTTAATTATTTCAAAAGTTATCTAATCATCTCAAGATTTAAGTCCTGATGTTTGTGGGTAGCAATTATTTGATCGATTTCACTTTTGTTTAGAGATTGCAAATCACCTGGTATGGTATTTTTCAATGCTGCAGTTGCGTTACCGTATTCTAAGGCTTTAGTGGGATCCATATTATAATTTAAGAGACCGTATAACACACCGGAGATATAGGCATCCCCGCTACCGATTCTGTCGACGACTTCGATGTGTTTATAGGGTTCTTCTTGAAAACAGCTATCGGATTTTTTTTCATAGATGATAGAAGTGAAGGAATGGATTTTTGGGCTATGAACAATTCGATTAGTTGCGGCAACAATAGAGATGTTGTATTGATCGCTAAAACTTTTCAAGATTTCTTGAGTGCTACCAGTTTTGTTAAAGGTTAATCTGGCAGTACTGTCAGAGCAAAAGAAAATATCAACTAAAGGAAGGATTTCATTAATGCAGTGTTCAGCTTGTGGGCCACTCCAAAGGTTACTTCTGAAGTTAACATCGAAGGAAATGATGGCCCCGGCGGCTTTAAATTTTTTCATCATTTCGATGGCACAGAGTTTAGTGTGATCACATAAGGCCAAAGTAATACCGGTAGTGTGAAAGCAAGTAGTTTGAGTATACATGGAGATAGGAAATTCTTGTTCGCTAATTTTTTGAATGGATGTGTTAGTTCTATCGTAGCAGATACGGGGTTTTCTAGGATAAGCGCCATTTTCATAAAAATAGATACCTAATCTAGCGTCTTTATCATGATCGAATAGAAGAAAATCATCGCTAACGCCGACAAAGCGGATAGCATTTTTAGCATATTCTCCGATGTCATTGGAGGGTACTTTTGAGATAATGCCAGTTTTCAATCCTAGTTGAGATACGCCACTTAAGACATTTAATTCGGCTCCACCTACTTTTTTTTCAAAGGAATTGCTTCTTGTTAATCTTTCATTAATAGAGGGAGAAAGTCTTAACATAATCTCTCCTAGGGATAATAGATCAAATTTATTCATAGTTTATACCTCCTTATTGTTAGGCTCTCAGTGACTGAGAAGTTCTCAGTTTGTTCCTACTTTTCTATTATCCCTCAAAAGTAAAAAAATATGATAATTTTAACAATTTTCTATATGGATTTTTGTTTCAATGTCACAAATAATTTTACGATTTACGCCGGAAAAATTTGTGAACAAAATAACAGATCTATGCAAAAGGGTTTGGATATATTTTAAAGTTTGAGTAGTGTAAAACAAGTCGAGGTCTCGGCCGTCATATAGATGAGAGAGTATAAAACTATGATTATTATATTCTATGATATGAATTTTCGGAACATTATTAAGCGCTATATTATTAAGTAAAATAATTTGTACTTTAGTATAATCAGCATAATTTTGAAGATGGTTATTCTTGTCATGAGTAATAAATAGATTTATTTTTTTGATTAGTTCTGGTGTTAAGTAATTTTTTATAAACAAGTTATCATCACACTGGCTACGAATGGACAACATTTTATTTATGTTACAATTTTGAAATATATCGGACCAAATATTAAAACCGAGAAGGTAAGGATTGATTGAGTTTTCGGATGTAGGTGCAATAATCTTATTATGCAAAATAAGAAATTCGAAATGCAAGTCGGAAGGTAGATTTAAATCGTGTAAAATTTTATAATGCCAAAAAGTGGCCCAACCTTCGTTAATAATCTTAGTTTCTAATTGTGGCTGTAGATACCTACTTTGGAGCATAACAATTTCTAGGATAGTTTTATGCCAATCAGGGATATAAGAATTTTTAATAATGAAATCTAGGATAGAATTTTCGTGGGAATAGAACTTCAAGCTATGGGCAATGTCTAGGATATGTTCAACAGCTTTGTAGCCGTGGAGTTTAATAAGAGATCTAATCCGATTATTATGGCTGGAGAACATGGTTAGAGCATCGGATGTGGAGTTGGCGAAGCGAGCATTATTCTTGAAGAAATCATTATGGGCAAAAACATGTGCTATGGTCATTATTTGGGTTAGGAGCGAATTAGAAGCTAGGAGATAGGCAACACATGGATTATTATTTATAACTATTTCGAATGATTCGCCGAGATATTTGAGTTTATCATACATTTTACCGAAGCTCCAATGAGGATAATGATTAATGAAGCCTTCGTAGGCCATGTAAGCTAACATATCAGGTTTATTGATCAATTCAAATTCTTGAGGATAAAAAGACAAGCCATATTTTTGTTCTAACTCCTCTATCTTATTGCTGTAATACTGTAATTTTTTTAGCATACGAACGAGCCTCGCAGTCTTTTAATTAGGATGTAAATGAACTTTGTAGTTTTTAAATTAGGAAAGAGCTGTCGCATTAAAGCGACAGACTTTATTTCACGCAAAAAAGTTTGTCTGTAGGCTCCAACGAAGTAGGAACAATATCTAAGTGGTTGGCCAATGAAGTTGTCACAAACTTGTAGGAAAGTAGCGGTGGAGCTGTCGTATTAACAAGATAAAAATTATTCCTCAATCTGTTTCACTACAATGCAATCCTTCAAGGGCAGTTGCACACTTAAGCCTTCCTCTTGAGGAAGATGGCAACGAAGCTGATGGATAGAGTAGTTAAAATTAGGATGTAAACGAGCTTCGCAGTCAAGCCCCATTCTAAAAAAGAGACCTAATGCTCAAAATAATCTATTAGGCAGACTTTTTTAAAAGCTTCGAAAACATCTAATTTTTTTGAGATTTTTAAGTATAAAAAATTATCATTAGAGATTTCATTTTGAAAGAGTGCTGAAAGTTTACTAAAGTAGAAGGTATCATTTATTTCGATATAGCCAAATAGGTTGACGCAACTACAAAGTTCTTTCAATAGCTTTAAGGCTAAAGGGTTATCATTGGACCAGTTATCACCATCACTGCAGTGAAATGCGTAAAGATTCCAATAGGCCAAGTTATAGCGTTGGGATATAATGTCCAAGGTTTTGGCGTAACCGGAGCTAATGCGAGTACCGCCATTTTGGGATTTGTGAAAAAATCCGTATTCATCGATTTCCGATGCTGTGGTAGAGTGAGCTATAAAGATCAGATCGACGTTTATGTAGCGTAATTTTAAAAATTGGTACAGTATGAAATAAAAATTTCTAGCCAATTCTTTTTTCAGAGAATCCATGGAGCTGGAAGTATCCATAATGCAAAAGACAGCTGCGTTTGAAAACTTGTTTTTTTTCGGATGGTTACATTGATATCTTATGTCATCATTACAAAATTTAGCTGATTTATTTCGTTTTATTTTTTGCGCTAAAGTTTTCTTTTTAGCCAATCTTGGATATATACCCGATTTTTTTAAACGAGAGTTTTTATGGCTAGTAGCAAAATCTAGTTCTTTAAATTTTTTTTCGTATAAATTTGGTAATTCTAATTGATCTAACAAGAGGTTTATGGCTTCATCGAGGAGTATATCAGTTTCGAAGAAGTTGTTATTGCTGGGCAAATTACCGGCTTTAGAAGGTTTATCATCTATACGCACATCTTCGGATGTTGTTGAAAAGGCGAAGGTATACTCCGGTATCTCGTGTATTTTTATTTTAACAATGCTACCATCTAAATTTTCTTTTATGCTCTGAGTAGTAATTAATAAATTTATATTTTCTTTAAGATGATTTTCTATTAATGCTTTGTATTTATTTGCATCTTGAATGGGGTTATAAGCTTGATAGTGAGAGAAGTCTTTAAAAATGGCCGGCATAATCCACCTCTTTTCTATTTTAACTTTGGGTTTTAATATTAAAAATTTTAATTAAATTTGCTACCTTGCAATTTTTCATAGCACATTTTATATAGAGAAAGTATTTAAAACCTCCATCTACCGATCCTTAATATAGAAGCTAAGCATTTATTTTGGGCTGGTGCAAAAAATTGTGGGGAAGCGTGCCCTTAAGCCTTCCTCTTGAGGAAGGTGGACGCGAAACAGACAGATAGAGTGAAAGATTATAGAGGGGGTTAATTTTCTTAAGTTCCCATGTATGACTTCCAGCGTAGCTGACTGAGGGGTTATTCTGGAGTTGTGGCTTCGGTTAACTTCGGTCGATAAAATCGGCCAGATATTCTAATATGCTATCGGCACAATTAAGGCAATAGCCGTTATCCAAAAGGAGGTTGATAGCATTGGTTTTATCGATGAGAGAGCAGAAGCCACCTTTTAGGTTAGATAACATTTTTTGTTCTATGGCCTTTTTTAAGGGTGGATACGAGTTATAAGTCAAAGTTCTTCCACATTTTAATTCTGCCTGTAGATAATTGGCTAGATCGATTCTAAATCCGGCACTAGCATTTTGAGATATGTCTATTTTTTGTTCTATATCAAGCATAAAAGGCTCATCGACTATAGATTGGTCATCGTTAGAAAATGCGATAGCGAAATCCAAATATTTATTAAAGATTGATTGAGCTTGGTTGGCAAAAGTATGAGTAAAGTATTTTAGAATATCTTGTTGTAAGATATCATTATAATCTTTTTTGATATATATTTCTATAAAGTTGATATATTGATTTTTTAAAGTAGTAGATATAGGTAAGTTATTTATTTCATCGGCTAAGATGTCTAAAAAATTTAGGGGTGAGAGGCAAGCGCATTTATGATGTTTGGCGAAGGCGGCACCAAAAACTTTCATGATGAAACGAGAAGAAACGCCAAACATACCTTCATCCTCATGGTGAGTGTTAGCATTTACATTCTGATGAGACATTTCAGACTGACTAAATTTGCTAGTATTTACATTTTGATGCGCCATTTCAGGCTGACTAAATTGGCTAGCATTATACAATTTAAGTCTATCGAACATATCGGGGGTAGGATGTAGCCTAGTTAAGACAGCGAATTGAGCAGCTACTGTCAGAGTATAAGGGGCTAAATGAAAATTAAAAGTTGTTTTAGAAAGCAGTTTACGATATATTTGGACTTCCTGATCTACGATTAAGCAGTAAGGAATTTTAATACAAACGATACGATCAAGGATAGCCTCATTAGTTTTGTCAGATTTAAATTTTATCCATTCGGATTCGTTGGAATGGGCTAAGATAACACCATCGAAATAAATCATTTCACCTTTAGCAGGCGAAGGGATCATTTTTTCTTGGGTTGCAGTAAGCATAGTGTATAGGTATTCAATATCATTTTTAAAGACTTCTATGAATTCTATAAGACCTCTATTGGCAAAATGAAAAGCACCATTAAGAGAAAAGACTCGAGGATCGTCCTCTGGGTATTGGTCTAGTTTGGATATATTAACCGAACCGATTAGGACAGAAGCGTCTTGATTGTTAGAATCTACGGGTGGGACGACACCGATACCGATGCGTTTTTTAATATTTATTTGAGTAGTCGTCACAGGGAAATTTTCATATTTTCCATTAAATTCGTGCATTAATCGGTAGTTACATTTTGGACAAAGTTCTCCTTCTATTTTAAGGTTTAAAATATCTTCGAATGCAGCTCTATAGGCCGAAGGTATTAAATGGAGAGGTTCTTCGTGCATTGGGCAACCATCCAAATGATATATGGGAGAAGTATTTTCTAAGGAATGCTTTATAAAATTTATAATAGAAGATTTTCCTCCACCGACTGGTCCTACTAAATAGAGTATTTGACGTGATTCTTCTCCGCCATTAGCGGCTGCATAGAAGTAGTTGTTTATTTTGGCTAAAGCTTGATCTATTCCATAAAAAGCTTCTTTAAAAGAAGATTGAACATTTAATAATTGGTAAATTCTTTGATGTGCTAGTTTGTATATATTTGGATCATTTTTTAATATAGATAAGTATTCTACAAAACTTATCACTTCTTCTTCTTTGGTTGTGGCTTTATGTGTGTCTTCTATCAATGTTAGAAAATCCATTGAAGCACCTCCAGAAAAAAAATCTATATATTAAAATATATAAATTTTTTGCTAAACTATACCTATTATTATTCACAAATTGCAGTTTCGGTTGGACCATTACTCCATTTATTGATGTTGTGCCTGGGTCATTACATTATTTAGCGCAGTTAATAAATCAAGGTTTCGATTGGACCGTGAGATTATTTGGCACAGTTAGCAAATTGAGTATATTTACCTAACCAAGTTAGTTCTACGGTTCCGGTTGGGCCGTTACGTTGTTTAGCAATGATGACTTCGCCGATATTTTTTTTCTCTGTTTCTGGGTCATAATATTCGTCACGGTATAAAAACATAACGACATCGGCATCTTGTTCGATAGCACCGGATTCACGTAGATCGGATAGTATAGGCCTATGATCGGCTCTTGTTTCACAGGCTCTAGATAGTTGAGATAAGGCGATAACGGGTGCATTCATTTCTCTAGCAAGAGCTTTTAGAGACCGAGAAATTTCAGATATTTCTTGCTGTCTTGATTCTGATTTCCCACCTCCGGACATAAGCTGAATATAATCGATCATGATTAAGTCCAAACCTTTTTCACGTTTTAACATTCTGCATTTGGAACGCATTTCTAAGAAAGAGATCCCGGCTGTATCGTTAATAAAGATATCGGCCCCGGTTATAGCTGGGACGGCACGGGCTAAGGCATCAAAATCGGAAGAGTCTAGGCGGCCGGTACGAACTTTTTGTGCATCAACTTTAGCTTGGCTACAAAGCATTCTATTTACTAATTGATCTTTGGCCATTTCCAAGCTAAATATAGCAACTTTTTTTTGGGCTTTTATTGCTGCTGTTTGCGCTATGTTTAAAGCGAATGCTGTCTTACCCATAGATGGACGAGCAGCTACTAATATGAGATCGGACGGTTGTAGGCCGGAAGTTTTTAGGTCGATATCGTCGAAACCTGTAGTAATACCAGTAATTTGGCCACTTGTTTTATGAGCTTGTTCTATTTTCTGGATAGTGTTTACAATAATTTCATTTACGTGTGAAAAATCGTTTGCTACTTCTTCTTGAGCAATAAGGGATAACTCTTTTTCTGCATAAGACAAAATAGCGGTGAGATCATCCGGGGCTTCATAGGATTTAGCCTGAATTTGCTCGGTAGTTTTAATAATACGACGCAAATTAGCATGGCGATTAACGATATCAGCATATTCTTTTATATGAGCTGCGGTCGGCGTTTTTATGGATAATTCTTTTAAATATTCCATCCCACCAATATTGTCTATCTGACCTTTTTCGGTTAATTTATTTGCCAAAGTAACAATATCTATATTAACATTCGTATGATATAATTCTAAAGCGGTTTCAAAGATTGTTTGGTGAGCAGTGCTATAAAAGTCATCTGGTTTTAATTTTTGAACGGCCATAGCTATGGCATCACCAGATTGACCATCCAAAATAATAGATCCGAGAACCGATTGTTCAGAATCATAATGATATGGCGGAGTTCTTGTATTTTTCAATGTGAATCACTTTCTTTCTAGAATAAAATTTTAACCTAAGAGCAGTATTGACTATTTTTTGAAAATCTAAACATCCATGACTCTCATTTTCGGAGAGCTGTCACGAAGTGACTGAAATGTTTGGTATCTACTTTTGAAACAATATGATTAATAAAAATTATTTACATATTAATGTTAATTTGATATAATACAAGTATATATTTTGTTATTAACGATGAAAATAGGTGAAAAATATGATAGAAATAAAAAATTTACAAAAGACCTTTGACAATAAGCTTGAAGTTTTGAAAGATATAAATTTATCTATACAAAAAGGTGAATTTATATGCTTATTGGGTGCTAGTGGTTGTGGTAAATCAACTCTTTTACATATTATTGCTGGCCTTTTACCAGCAACCAGTGGAGATATACAGTTTAATGGTAATTCTATAATTAAAAAACATCCAAAAGATCGAGATATAGCATTGGTATTTCAAAATTATGCATTGTATCCGCATATGACAGTATTAGAAAATATTATGTTTCCACTACGTGTAGGTCGAAATAAAGTCTCTTTGGATCAAGCTAAAAAAGAAGCACTTAAATACATGGAAATAACCAATATAGAACTATTAGCTAATAAAAAGCCAGCAAAATTATCTGGTGGTCAACAACAAAGGGTGGCTATAACCACTGCTTTAGTCCAAAAACCGGAGGTATTATTATTAGATGAACCCCTAAATAACCTAGACAGCAGACTTAGAATAAAGATTAGAGATGAAATTAAAAATTGGGTTAAAACTATGAATATTACTACTATATTTGTAACTCATGATCATGATGAAGCTTTATCCATAAGTGATAGAGTAGCTTTGATGCACAATGGTATGATTATTCAATTTGGGCGACCACAAGATTTATATTGTAATCCGAATAATATATTTGTAGCTAAATTTATTGGTAATCCATCTATCAATTTATTTATTATGAGGAAACAAAATAATATGTTTTATGCTTCAGATTTTCAAATATCACTTTATCATTTAGCAAAAGAAAAGCTTAAAACTAAAATGCCAGAGACTGATTACTTAGTTGGAATCCGACCAGAATACTTTATGCTAACTACCAAAGAAAATAGCATATTTGAAACTATTATAATTTCAAAAGAATTTATAGGTCGAGACTGTGTATTAACTTTTAAAGTCGATAAACAAATAACCAAAATGATCGTAAATATTAAAATCGAATTAAACGAAGGTGATAGAATTTCGGTTGGTATAGATTATCATAATATTTATATTTTTACTATAGGAGGAGGACGCATATATTAGGCTTAATAAGATCTATTATCAAAAATAAGATACGGCAAAATAATTTAATTAACAATCAAAATCAATTTAATAATAATTTAAAAGCATTTTTTCTTTTACTGCCAACTTTCATAATTACAATTTTATTTTATATTTATCCATTAATAAAAACATTCGAAATCTCTTTTACAAAAGGGTCTCTTAACACTTTACAGTTTCATGGAATACAAAATTATATCACTGTATTATCAGATGATAGATTTCATCAAGCAATTTTTAACACAGTTTTATACTCTGTTGTAACTGTACCAATTAGCATAGCCTTTGCTACGGCAATAGCAATAATTTTACATGAAAAAATAAAATTTCAAGGAGTGTTTGAAGCAATATTTTTGCTCCCATATATTATTAATACAGTAGCTGAAGGTATAATATTTCAAATATTGCTAGATCCCAATTATGGTATCGTTAATTTTGCCTTAAAATTTATGCAATTGCAACCCATAAATTTTTTGACAGATCCTGATACAGCTTTACCAACGTTGATAGTATTTGGGATATGGTCTAGTACATCATTTAATATTATAATATTAACGACTGGTCTAAGGACAATTAATCAGCAATATTATTTTATGGCTGATATTTATGGAGCAACTTATAAAGAGAAGTTTGTCAATATAACTTTGCCACACTTAATTCCGTTAACAACATTTTTAGTAGTAATAAACTGCGTAAGTTCATTAAAAATTTATACAGAAGTTTATTCTATATTTAACGGTAAGGCCGGAGTAGGGAGTAGTGCAAACACAGCAATATTTTATATATACGATAAATTTTACATAACAAATAGGTATGGAGAAGGTATGGCAGCTACAGTTATATTATTTGTCATAATTTTATTTTTCACTTTAATACAATATTTATTTTTTCAAAAAATAATAAAGAGGTGAACAAATGTTAAATAAATTTATAACAATGATTTCCTATATATTTGTATTGTTAATGGCAAGTATTACCTTATTCCCATTCATATATACCATGCTAGTAAGCTTAAGTACACATGAAAATATACTGGCTCATCCATTAAATTTTTTCAATCATAAATTTAATATATCTAACTATACATTGATATTAGCAGATGAAAAGTTTAGAATATATTTAATCAACACGTTGATAACAGCTACAATTTCGACATTGTCTATGCTACTCACAACTATTATGTCCATGTTAGCATTAATAAAATTAAATTTTCAATATAAGAATTTAGTTTTAAGTATCATAATAATTTTGGCAATGGTACCACAAGAATTATTAGTATTTAATAATTATATAACAGTAGCCGATATTGGTTTAATGAATACTTATAGAGGATTAATATTACCGTACACAACAAATATATTTTACATTTTATATTTAAATGGATATATCTCTTCTATGCCACTAATTTATTATAATACGGCCAGAGCAGCAGGAATATCTGATTGGAACTTTATTCTTAAAGTATTAATCCCATTAGCTAAGCCAGGAATTGTAGTAATGGGATTGCTAAATTTCATTGAAAATTGGCATTCATTTATATGGCCTATATTAATCACCAATGACAGAAAAATGAGATTAATATCAGAAGGCTTAATCTATTTTACATCTGAGCATTACGGAAATATTTCTGTACAGATGGCAGCTATTATGATAAGTATATTACCGATAATTATAATATATTTAATATTTCGAAAGGAGATAATTAAAGAAATAGTAAACATAAATGTAAAATAAACAATAGTCCCATAATAAACACAAACACAAAATAAGTCGATATTAAAATTGAGGATATTTATACAATGGTAAAAATATAATATAAATAGAAAGGAGTAAGTTTATGAAGTGGTTAGCAATATATTTATCATCAATTTTTATATTAGTCACTTTTGTAAGTTGTGTCAACTCTGGTCAAGGCAATGAAAATATAGAAATTTCATTTTGGCATATGTTAGGTGGAAAGCAAAACACCTTATTAGAAGAGATAACAGCTGAATTTATGGAGAAACACAGTAATATTAAAGTAGACTTAACAAGTCAAAGCAATTATAATAAATTAAGTCAAAAACTTTCAACATCTTTACTTAGTCCAAAGGATTTGCCGACAATGACACAAGCTTTCATAGATTGGACGATCTACCCAATACAAGATAATTTAATAGTAGATATAATGGATTTAGTAATGAATAAAAAATACGCAGAAAACAGTGATCCGGCGTTTGTTCATACTGATATAGCTTATGAATTTGTCAGTCCATTACTAATGGATGGAAGTTTATATGGAATGCCATTTGCAAAATCTAGTGAAGTTTTATGGTACAACAAAGATTTATTTGAAAGATTAGAATTAGAGGTACCGACAACGTTTGAAGAGCTAGTAAACGTATCAAAAAAAATATATGAAGAAACTGGGATACCAGGGGCAGGATTTGACTCATTATCAAATTATTTTTATTCTTACTTAAATAATTTAGGCATTACATTTAATCCAAACGATGTAAGAATCGAAGACCTAGTAAACATGGCTGATTATTATTTAAAAGGGATAGAAGAAAAATATTTCATGATAGCAGGGGCAGAGCAATATTTATCCAAGTCACTTGGACAAGAACAGTTAGCTATGTATTTTGGATCAACTGCATCCGAATCTTTCATATTAGAATATGTAGACGGAAGGTTTAATGTAGGTGTAGCACCGTATTTAGAAGGCAAATCTATCAAGCATGACATAGACTTATTTATATTTTCCAGTGCTAGTGAAGTAGAACAATTAGCAGCATGGGAATATATAAAATTTTTATTAAGCGAAGAAATTCAATTAAGATGGGCCGTAGAGACCGGATATTTACCGGTTAAAGAATCCGTATTAAACTCTGAAGAATATTTATCATCTGACTCATTAATACCGGGCAATGTACAGGAGTTGTTTAATAAGCCCATTATTCCAAACGGTAATGCTGTAATATCTGAAATTGAATTAACCCTAGAAAAGATTTTATCTGGTG
>MDSO01000056.1_pt1 | contig 19586 bp, 20 predicted proteins | sample 1005691 | NCBI WGS metagenome assembly MDSO01 (sample SAMN05526595, study PRJNA338239) | gut metagenome | isolation source: stomach gut content | host: Acanthurus sohal | place: Saudi Arabia: Red Sea | collected 2011-04 | reverse complement strand
TAAAAATAATGATAAGGTCTAAATCTAGGCTACTTTGATTCAATAATCTCTGCTGTAAAAATAATGATAAGGTCTAAATCTAGGCTACTTTGATTCAATAATCTCTGCTGTAAAAATAATGCTAGAGTCTAAATCTAGGCCGTTTTGATTCAACAACATCTTTGGTAAAAATAATGCTAAGGTTTAAATCTAAGCTTTTTTTGTTTAACAACCTCTTCGGCAAAAATAATGATAAGGTCTAAATCTAAGCCGTTTTGATTTAACAACCTCTTCGGTAAAAATAATTCTAGAGTCTAAATCTAGGCCGTTTTAATTCAATAACCTCTTCGGTAAAAATAATGATAAGGTCTAAATCTAGGCTACTTTGATTCAATAATCTCTGCTGTAAAAATAATGATAAGGTCTAAATCTAGGCTACTTTGATTCAATAATCTCTGCTGTAAAAATAATGATAAGGTCTAAATCTAGGCTACTTTGATTCAATAATCTCTGCTGTAAAAATAATGCTAGAGTCTAAATCTAGGCCGTTTTGATTCAATAATCTCTGCTGTAAAAATAATGCTAAGGTTTAAATCGAAGCTTTTTTTGTTTAACAACCTCTTCGGCAAAAATAATGATAAGGTCTAAATCTAGGCCGTTTTGATTCAATAATCTCTGCTGTAAAAATAATGTTAAGATCTAAATCTAGGCCGTTTTAATTCAACAACCTCTTCGGCAAAAATAATGATAAGGTCTAAATCTAAGCCGTTTTGATTTAACAACATCTTCGGTAAAAATAATTCTAGAGTCTAAATCTAGGCCGTTTTAATTCAACAACCTCTTTGATAAAAATAATGATAAGGTCTAAATCTAGGCTACTTTGATTCAATAATCTCTGCTGTAAAAATAATGATAAGGTCTAAATCTAGGCTACTTTGATTCAATAATCTCTGCTGTAAAAATAATGCTAGAGTCTAAATCTAGGCCGTTTTGATTCAACAACATCTTTGGTAAAAATAATGCTAAGGGCTAAATCTAGGCCGTTTTGATTCAACAACCTATTCGATAAAAATAATGCTAGGGTTTAAATCTAGAACTTTTTGGTTCAACAAGCTTCTTGATAAAAATAACTATTGTTTAGACAGCTTTTGAGATAATAATTTGACAACTTCTTCGGTAGAAATAATACTAGGATCTAAATCTAGGCCTTTTTTGTTTAGCAAATAAATTAAATAAGTTGCATCGGGTACGTCTAAACCGATACTTTTTAGAAGTTCTACATTCTGAAAGACATTTTTGGGAGTACCTTGTAAAATTAATTTACCGTCCTCCATAACGATGATGCGATCGGCCAATATAGCTTCATTCATATAGTGAGTGATATGGATAATAGTGATCCCATATTTTTTGTTTAGCATCTGCATGGTTTCCATGACTTGTTTACGGCTAACCGGATCTAACATGGCAGTAGCCTCGTCGAAAACGATACATTTCGGTCTCATAGCTATAATGCCGGCTATGGATATTTTTTGTTTTTGACCGCCGGACAATTGATTAGGGGATTTAAATTTAAATTCGGTCATACCGACGGTGGCTAAAGCATCGTCGACACGTTGCCGTATCTCGCTTTGTTTCACGCCTAAATTTTCCACGCCGAAAGCGACTTCTTCTTCGACTATATTGGCTACCATTTGGTTATCAGGATTTTGAAAAACCATACCAACATTCTGTCTTACTAAAAAAATATTTTCTTCATTTTTCATGTCAAATCCATCTACTATAAGCATACCGGATTTAGCTTTGAGAATGCCGTTTAAATGTTTTGCAAAGGTCGATTTGCCGGATCCATTATGACCTAAAACAACAAGAAATTCGCCACTAAAAATTTCTAAAGAAAAGTCCTCCAAAGCTTTAATAGTTTCTATAATTTGGCCATTATCATCTTCTTGGTAGTATTCAAACAACAAATTTTTTGCATCTATAATTTTTTTATCCATAAAACATACCACCCTATTAATTTTATTTTATTTATTGCATGATAAGTCTAAAAATATTAGATCTAAGGAAGTCAAAAAAAATGTTAGAAAAAGAAATAAGAAGTTACATCGCAGAGCTTGGATTAGACACATTTGGGATTATCAAGAATCCGTTATCGGAGGACAGCAGAGAAAATATAATATCGATAGCATTTCCGTATAATTATTTAGATACGGATAGCAAAAATGGATTTTCGATTTATACAAAGCGACTAGATTATCATAAGGTAGTGAAGAAATATTTGGATCAAATTTGCGAATTTATTCATAAGCATAATTTTGAAGCAAAAGGATATGTGGATAATAACCGCTTACCAGAAAAGAGCATAGCACAGTTAGCCGGATTAGGATTTATTGGCCGAAATGGGTTAATAATCACGAAAAAGTATGGTTCATACGTATTTTTGGGTGAAATAATAACAGACTTTCAATTTCAGCAATTAGATACTCCGGTCGAAAGTCTATGCAAAGATTGTTACATTTGTGAAAAAGGATGCCCGACAAACGGGATAAAGAATAAAAGTAGATGCATCTCATATTTAACGCAGCAAAAGAAGTTAAATATAGAGGATATGAATCTATTGGGGCAACAAATATTTGGGTGTGATATATGTCAAGAAGTGTGTCCCCATAATCGAAATATAAGCAAGAGCAATATAGCAGAATTTGAGACGTTAAGCTACATGGAATACGATGCAGATTTTTACGCAAACATGGATAAGGAATTTTTTCAAAACCACATCAAGCAAACGTCTGCTGGATGGCGAGGTAAAAATGTAATTATCCGGAATGCTCAACTGAGAATAAATAAGAGAAGCTAGTTAATTATTGTCTAGACAATATAATATCCGAAATGTTCAACTTAGAATATTGGCTGGGCGAAATCCCATACATGGGAACTTAAGAAAATTAGCTACTTAGAAGTAACAAAAACTTGTATGCACGCTTTCTCCCCCCCTACCCCCCCTACCGGAGGGGGGGCCAGCTACCTTGCAATTTTGTGGAATTCTTTACACACTTTCAAGCTTAAGTTCCCGGCTATGCCTGGAAGGGGAGCTGTCAGCGAAGCTGACTGAGGGATTCTTATGGTGCTCTAGCCCCGTAATTTTCCTCTACACATTTTTAATCTCAAGTTCCCAACTATGGGGCGAAACTCGAAATGCACAACTTAGAATATTGGTTGGGCAGAATCCAGAATGTGTAATTGATAATATTGAATAGGCGGAATCCGCAATGCTCAACTGAGAATAAACAAGAGAATCTAATTAATTATTATTGGCTAGGCGGAGTTTCTTGTTTGATTTTTTTATCGATTACATGTCTGCTAGCGAGTTCATCTTTGATATCAGCAATAGAAATATTCATTTGTATCATTAAGACAATGAGGTGGTAAGCTAGGTCGGCTATTTCGTAAATGGTTTCTTTGTTATCATTTTTCATGGCTCCGATAATAACTTCTGTAGACTCTTCACCAATTTTTTTAAGGATTTTCTCTTTACCTTTTTCGAACAAATAAGTTGTATAGGAACCATCTTTCGGATTATTTTTTCTATCTGATAATAAATCATATAATTCATAAACGGAAAAGCCGGCTTTATGCTCTAATTCTAAATTGAAGAAACAGGATGGGCGACCCGTGTGGCAGGCCACACCAGTTTGGATAACCTCTATTAAAATAGTATCATTATCGCAGTCTAAGCTCATGCGGATAACTTGCTGCTTATGGCCACTTTCCTCACCTTTACGCCAGAGTTTATTACGGCTTCTGGAGTAAAAACATGTATAGCCTTCTGCTTTAGTGATATCTATGCTTTCCTGATTCATATATGCTAGCATAAGGACTTCACGGCTGTAAAAATCTTGTACAATTGCAGGAATGAGACCTTTTTCATCGAAATTAATCATTTACATACACCTCATTATGATATTATTTTGGATCAGCAATATTGACTTGTTTATAATGAAAAATGGATGCGACCAAGCCAGGCCAGGCATCGACTTTCTGTGCTCATTTTTCATCGAAATTGATTATTTAAATACACCTCATTATAATGTTATTTTGAAGCAAATATTTTTTTAAATCAGCGATATTGATTTGTTTATAATGAAAAATGGATGCAGCCAAGCCAGCATCGACTTTAGGAACTGAGTCGAAGAGGATTTTGAAATCCTCCATGTTGCCGGCACCACCGCTTGCGATGACGGGTACATTAACTTCTTGGCATAGAGCTTGCAGCATCTCTAAGTCGAACCCTTTTTTGACGCCGTCCATGTCGATACTGTTTAGAACAATTTCGCCGGCCCCTAGATTACTCGCTTCTTTAGCCCAGGCTACCATGTCTAGATCGGTAACATTTCTACCGCCTAGAGTGACGACTTTAAATTTATTATCAATCCTTTTTGCATCTATGGATAAGACGACGCATTGGCTGCCATATTTTTCTGCTGCTTCTTTGATTAAATATTTATTTTTGATGGCCCCAGAATTAACCGATACTTTGTCAGCACCACTTTTTAATACTCTGTCAAAATCCTGTAGAGTGTTTATACCACCGCCTACTGTTAACGGTATAAAAATTTCACTGGCTACTTTTTCTAGTATGCTAGTAAACAGTTTTCGACCTTCTAAACTGGCTGTGATATCGTAGAATACTAATTCATCAGCACCTTCTTGGTTGTAATATTTAGCCAACTCGACGGGGTCCGAAACGTCTTTGATACCTTCAAAATTCATGCCCTTAACAACTCGGCCGTTGCGAATATCTAAGCAGGGAATTATTCTTTTGGTTAGCATAATGCAATGGCCTCCTTTAGCGAGACTTTCCCTTCATATATTGCTTTTCCTATTATTACTCCACTTATTTCAATATCTTTTAATTCTAATATTTCCGCCATTTCGGTTACACCGCCACTAGCTATTATATCTAACTCTTTTTCTTTGGCTAGCAATCTATAGCTATTCATGTCGCAACCGCTTAACATACCATCTTTGGATATGTCAGTGTATATGATAGTTTTAACTCCTAGATTTTTTAATGTTTTGCAAAATTCTATGGAGTCTAGTTGACTATTTACTAACCAACCATTTGCTCTTACCTGACCATGTTTTGCGTCTACTCCGATGGCTATTTTAGCATCATATTTTTTAACCATATCTTCTACGAATTTTGGATTTTCTACTGCGATCGTACCTAATATTACTCTGTCGGCCCCCAATTCTAAATAATGATTTATGGTCGTCTCATTTCTGATTCCACCACCTATTTGCTTGAATAATTTTTTATGGCTCAGTATCTTTTTTATAGTCTCTTGATTTGATAAATATCCGCTTTTTGCTCCATCCAAATCTACTATATGCAAATCGGATGCTCCGTCATTAATAAAATTTTCCAAAATTTCTTCTGGATCCTCGGAATATATTTTTACATCGTCGTAGTTTCCTTCTCTTAATCTAACTATTTTATTGTTATTGATATCTATTGCAGGAAATATTATCATTATATATGATCTCCAATCTTTCAATTTATACGCCAGGTTTTTCGTTTTAGCATTAAACAAAAGCTTTTAGAATGTTTCAGACCAATTAGCATTCAACAAAAGTTCGTAGAATATTCTAGGCCAAAAAGCTCATAGAATATTTTAGGCCAATTAGGATTAAGCCAAAGCTCTAGAATACTTCAGGCCAATTAGGATTTAGTCAAAGCTCTAGAATACTTCAGGTCAATTAGGAGTTAGTCAAAGCTCGTAGAATATTTCAGGCAGATTAACATTCAGCAAAAGCGAATATTTTAGGTCAATTAGGATTCAGCAAAAGCTCATAGAATATTTTAGGTCAATTAGGATTCAGCAAAAGATCTTGGAATATTTCAGGCCAATTAGGATTCAGCAAAAGATCTTGGAATATTTCAAGCCAATTAGCATTTAGCAAAAGCTATTGGAATATTTTGGCCAATTAGCATTTAGCAAAAGCTATTGGAATATTTCAGGCAATTAACATTCAACAAAAGCTTTTAGAATTCGTAGACCACATTCACCGGATTTTTCAGGATGAAATTGAGTTCCGAATATCAGGCCATTTTGGACGGACGCTGTTATTTCGATATCGTAATCAACTACAGCGGTGATATATTGTTTGGGTGTCCGAGCATAATAAGAGTGAACAAAATAAACGTAGTCCTCATCTGTTGTGTACTTTAAAATGGGTGATGGATTCGTTTTTATAAGCTTATTCCAACCCATGTGTGGTACTTTCAATTCTTTATTGATTAAATGATCTTTTATGGATACGACTTCACCAGGAATTAATCCTAAACCTGTATGTTCACCATGCTCGAAGCTCGTATCAAATAATAATTGCATGCCCAAACATATCCCTAGGATTGGTTTTTTACCTACGTTATCAATAATGGCCTGATCCATCTTATGTTGCTTTAAAAGTTGAGCAGCGTCTTTGAATGCACCGACACCTGGCAATATTATGTGACTAGCCTTTGCGATTTCTTCTATATCATTTGTAATGGTAACTTCGACTCCAATTTTCTTCAAGGATGCATTTAGCGAAAATAAATTTCCAACTCCGTAATCTATAATAGCAACCAACAATTTCACCTCTTCATTTTTAATCTAGATAACGCTTTAGTGGACAGTATTTCGTCAGTCAACTCAGCCATTTTTATTTATATAGTGCTTTCCTGGATGGTATTTCTTCGTTCAACGTTGCAATTTTGCTATACATAATGTTTTAATGGACAATATTTCTTCATTCAACGTTGCACAATTTATCTATATAACGCCTTTACTGGACGGTATTTCTGTACTAAATTCTGCATCTATTTTTACGGCTTGCCTTATAGCTTTGGCCAAGGTTTTAAAAATAGCTTCTATAACATGGTGGGCATTCGTTCCTCTTTGTTGATCTACGTGGATGGTCATATTCGCACTTCTAGCTAAGGCGACTAAAAATTCTTTACATAATTCTGTATCAAAATGACCTACTTTATTTTGTGTTATATTTATGTTTTCTACTAGTAGGCTACGTCCACTAAAATCTAAATAGATTCCGACTAAAGCTTCATCCATTGGTAAGATACAATTCCCGTATCGATTGATGCCTTTTTTGTCCCCTAAAGCTTCTTCTAAAGCCCTACCGAGACAAATCGCTATATCTTCGACGCTGTGATGAAAATCCACATCGGTATCACCCAAACAGGATACTTTTAGATCGATTTTAGAATGGACAGAAAAAAGGGTTAACATGTGGTTTAAAAATCCGGAGTCTGTACAAATGTCATTCTGGCCGGATCCGTCTAAATTGATTAATAATTCTATGCTGGTTTCATTGGTTCTTCGTCGTATACTTGCTTTTCTCATGTTATTCAACTCCTAAATTTATTTATAAAGCGCTACTCCACCTTGTTGCTATTTCGTGGTTTTCCTCCTTAGAGAGAAGGACTAGAAGGAAGGAGTAGATCAGCCCCCAACTTCTTAGTCAATTGGTGCTAAACTTCCTTTTGGTTACTTCAGGTTAAGAATCACATTTTTTAGAATTTCCATATCCTGCTTAGAACTGACTGTAATTCTGACGAATTCGGGTAGGTAGTCAAAGTATCTAACAAGGATCTTTTGGCTCCTTAAATATTCGTAAAACTTTTGACCACTCATATTGTATGATTTAGTTAATATAAAATTGGCCTGTGAAGGTAGAGTAAAGAAATTTTGTTTATTTAAGAAAGCCACAAAATCTTTACGTGAATCAATTATATTTTGGACACAAGATTTAAAGTAAGAATCTGCCTTGATAGATTCTACGCCGATAGCTTGTGTCATCGAGTTAACGTTGTAGGGATTATAAGAATTTTTTACCAAGTTTAAATCCGCAATTAAATCTTTGCTCGCTACAGCATAACCGAGTCTGGCCCCGGCCAAGTTTCTAGATTTAGAGAAAGTTCCAACAACTATTATATTATCGTATTGATGGATTAATGCCCTGGCCGAGCCTAAATTAGAAAAGTCGCAGTAAGCTTCATCTATAATTACAACGTTGGATGGATTTTCAATTGCTATCCGCTCTATGTCTGCTAAGCTTAAAGCGATACCGGTGGGTGCATTCGGATTAGCAATGATAATAGTTTTCTTTTTATTGAAGTAGGTATGTGGTACAATTTCAAAATTATCATTTAAAGGGATACGATCGGCTGAAATATTGAATAAATCGGCAAAAACTTGATAAAATCCATAGGAAATTTCTGGGAATGCTACAGCATCTTGACAAAAGGCTAGATAGCAAAAAGCTAATATTTCGTCTGAACCGTTCCCGAAAATAACTTCAGAGGGAAGTAAATGATAGTAATCACAAAATGTTTCTATTAAAAGCCGAGCGGATGGATCGCAGTATAAGTTTAAGTAGCGAGCCGTTTCATTTACTATAGCTAAGACTTCAGGTGGAGGCGGATAAGGGCTTTCATTAGTATTTAGTTTAATGTACTCACCTTTTTTGGGTTGTTCACCCGGAGTATAAGCCACGAGATTTGACAAATTATTATTTAAAAATTTACTCATAGTTTTTATATTTACCTTTCTTGAATTTAGAGGGTTGTCGTATCTAAAGCTAAGTGCGAGTGAAAAAAATTACGGAGGAGGGATGTGGGCGAGTAAGCATGCATGCAAGTTTTTGTTACCTCAAAGATAAATAAATTTTCATCTCTCTTCTAAAACTTTTGTAATTGATTCACCCTAACTCACATCAGTAACTACAACTAGAAGTCACGCTTTCTCCCTTCGTCAGCTTACGCTGACACCTCCCTCCCGGAGGGAGGCAAAGTGCGCCTCTTAGTCTTCCAATTCCCTCCGTCACTTCGTGTTACTCCATCTCGGATGGGGCTTAGCTAAATCTACATTCTACACTTCGGGCATGGGCCTGTAATTGTTCTAACCGAGCAAACTGTATTATATCATTGGCATCCGATTTTAAGGATGATTCATTGTACCGAACAAAGGTTGATTTCTTCACAAAGCTTTCTACAGACAATGCAGATGAAAACTTAGCGGTTTGATTTGTTGGCAAAGTGTGGTTTACGCCGGCCAAATAGTCGCCTACAGCTTCAGGAGTAAAGGAGCCTAAAAATATGCTACCCGCATTCTTAATTTTGGATAAATAATCGATAGCATTATCTAGCATAATTTCCAAATGTTCTGGCGCTAGGCCATTGGATAACTCGAAGCATTCATCAAGAGAATCGGCGACAATTATCATGGATTGATTTTCGATAGAGGCTCTAGCAATTTCTTGTTTTGGTAATGACTCCAACTGAATATCTATTTCCGTAGCAACGTTTTGGGCTAAATCCTGAGAAGTCGTTAACAAAATAGCTCGGGCTAAGCTGTCATGTTCAGCTTGGGATAGCATGTCAGCAGCGATAAATTTAGGGTTTTGATTTTGATCAGCGATAATAAGTAATTCGGAAGGGCCAGCAATCATGTCGATACCGACTTTACCAAAAACGATCCGTTTAGCTGCTGCTACAAAAGCGTTACCAGGTCCAGTAATTTTGTATACGGGCTTCACGGTTTCAGTTCCGTAAGCCAAGGCAGCTATTGCGCCGGCACCACCGATTTTGAAAACTTTATCTACGCCGAGCATATAGGATATAGCCAAAATTTCATTACATATGGAGCCGTCGGATGTGGGTGGAGTAGTCAGACAAATATATTCGCAACCTGCTATTTTGGCCGGTATCACATTCATAAGAACGGTTGAAGGATACAAGGCTCGGCCACCGGGTACGTAAATGCCGATGCGTTCTATAGGAGTTGTACGCTGGCCCAGTAAGATTCCATCTTTTTCTACAATGAAATTATTGCTTAGCTGATGTTTGTGAAAATCCTCTATATTGTTTTTAGCTTTTTCGATTACTTTCAAAAATTCTTTGTCCGTTTGTTGATATGCTACTTTCATTTCATCTTCGGATACTTCAAGGCTTTTTAATTCTACATGATCGTAAATTTTGGCCATTTCAAATAATGCTTTATCACCATTTTCTTTTACATCGCAGACTATATCAAAAGCTTTTTGTTGAATTTCTAACGGTATTTCCGATTCTTGTTCTAGTATTTTGGCGTGCTTATCCAATATTTTAATCATATGATATTTTTCCTTTTACATATTTTTTAAAGTGCTTAATTGATTGATTAAGGCATCTATTTTATCCTTATTAAAACTATATCTACTTTTTGAAGCAATAAGGCGAGCACTGATAGGTAATATTATATCGTCTACCTTTAAATTATTTTCTCGCAAGGTGCTACCGGTTTCTACTATGTCTACAATAACATGGCTTAGACCGATTAAAGGCGCCAATTCTATCGAGCCATTGAGCTTTATAATATCAATCTCACGTTGGCCATAATACGCATGTGCTATCTTTGGATATTTGGTTGCTATTTTTAATATATTGCCTTCGCGTGTATCCGTAAATCCGTTAGGAGAACAAACGCACATGTTGCATTTACCGATTTCTAAATCCATGAGTTCATATATGTCCGCTTCACTTTCTACTAACGTGTCTTTGCCGGCTATACCTATGTCCACTGCGCCACGTTCTACATAGACAGCTACGTCGGATGGTTTTATTAAATAAAAACGTATATCGTTTTCTGCATCTTCAAAAAATAGTTTTCTGGTGTTGCTTTCTATCTCTTTTGCATTTATGCCAATGTCTTTAAACATCTTATAGACCTTTTCACCTAATCTACCTTTGGGTAATGCTACTTCTATCATATTTTTTCGCCCCCTTTATTTATTTTGCATGTATGCCAATATTTTTAAACATCTTATAGGTCGTTTTTCCTAATCTAACTTTGGGTAATGATACTTTTATCATATTTTTTCGCCCCATCTATTTCTGTTAGATATACAGCAAAGCCGATGGCTTCTTTATCTTTTTCACCCATCTCTTTTAATAAATTATCATATCTTCCGCCAGATAATACTTTGCTTGCTATGCCTTGGATATATCCGGTAAAGGTTAGTCCGTTGTAGTATTGGGTACCGGTGACATTCGAAAAATCAAACATTATTTTGTCCATGTTAGTTACTTCTGCTAAGTCATCTATTATTTGTTTTAACCTTGCTATTCGGTTTAAGCAGGGGGTAAAGTCGCTATCGCCTTCCATCTGTGCTATAGCAGAATGACAATTCGCTGGCAATGCTATAAGCTTCTGAAATACATTCGGATATTCTGCTAGTTCGTGCATATTTCTTTGCTTTAATCGTTTTATGATTTCTTTTCTATCTTTTGGACTTATTTCATATTGTGAGAATAGTTCATTTACTATGGACATATCGGATATTAGGAATTTAAATTCACCTATTTTTTCTAAGCTTTTTATAGCTAAATGTAAGACTTCGATAGTTTCATTAATATTTACGGAACCTATATATTCTAATCCGACTTGCTGAATTTCTTTAAAGTCACTTTCTCCGGCCGGAACTTTAAATACCGGTTCATTATAATATATTTTCGTTTTATCATAGCTTTTGTGGTTCTTTACTATACTCATGGTTACATCCGGCTTTAATGCTAAGAGCTTACCCGAGCTAGCTTGGATAGTTATAACCCTACTGTCTTCTAGAAAGTTCTCATTCTCCATGTAAAAAGAATACGGCTCAAATCTATTCATTTTATATTTTCTATATCCGAAGTCGTAATACATAGCTTCTAAATGTAGAGCTATTTTTGTTGCTGTATCCAAAAAGTCAATATTCATATGCTACTCCTTAATAATTGGTTATTTTGGGCTATCCGTAATTTGCTAATGTGCTTATTATATTCTTTTGGATATAAATTATTTTACTTTAACATGCTAAAGTGTTAAATTGTATTGATATGAAAAAAGGTATAAACCTATATTGGGCCTACACCTTCTCTTTTACATATTGTTGTTACATATTGGTATTTATTTGTTTGTTATATTTGCTACATATCTATAGACTCTCGATATTAGTAAAAATCTATCTTTGATATAAGCTTTTTAATATTAAAGTGCGTTTAGTTTAAATATTTTTTAATCTTGAGTGTACGGCAATAAAGCTATATGTCTAGCACGCTTAATCGCTGCTGTTAGTTTACGCTGGGCCTTTGCGGAGTTACCTGTAATTCTTCTAGGTAAAATTTTTCCACGTTCAGAAATAAATTTTTTCAACGTATTAACATCTTTATAATTTATTTTCTTGATATTATCTCCAGCAAACTGGTTAACTTTACGTCTTCTTCGTCCACGCCTTTTTTGCATTGACATTAAATAGTCCTCCTTCATTAAGTTTATAATAAATGAGTAAGCGTTTTGCCTTATAATAAAACTTTATGTCTCAACGTTATTACGTGTTTTAAAATGGCAAATCCTCATCTTCTGTTATAGGAGCTATTGGAGTAAATCCACCCATGTCTTTTGGTGTATCGATAGGAGGGACAACATCGTGTAAAACGTCTGGCATTGAGTCAAATGGTTTTTCTGTTAGAGTATTACTAGGATCGGGATTCATCGGATTTTGAGATGGGGGTGGGTTATTAGCATAATTATTCGGAGAGCCGTAACCTGGATTAGCATAATTATTTTGGTTAGCGTAGCCTGGATTAGGATAATTATTTTGATGGCCATAATTGCCTGGTTGGCCATAATTGCCTTGATTAGAATAATTATAGTTATCGCTATTAGATCCTCTAGACATAAATGATTCTCTGCTTTCTGCAAAGTCTTGTTCATCAACTACTATATCAAAACTATTATGTTTAACCTTATTTTCGTCTTCCCAAATTCTAGTTTGGATACGTCCGGATATACATACCATAAGTCCTTTTTTGAAATATTTGTCTGCAAATTCAGCTGCTTTTCCAAATGCAGTAATATTAAAAAAATCCACGTCCGGTTCACCTGGCCTAGCAAAAGGTCTTCTAACAGCCAAACCATATCTTGTAAAAGCCAATGATGTGTTTGTTTGTGAATAACGTAGTTCAGGGTCTCTGCTTAACCTACCCAGCAGTACAACTTTATTCATTTTTATTTCCTCCTTACAATAAAACAATAAACATGTTTTAAATCCTATAAATTAAATTTTTATAAATTTTTCTTCTAGTAGAAGTTTTTACTTTTCTTCTAGAGAGATAATTAGATATCGAAGAATAGATTCAGTAATTCTTAATCTACTTTCAATTTCTGCTGGTACACTTGGTTCGGCATTAAATTCGATAAAGTAATAGAAGCCTTCTTTTTTCTTTTCAATTTCATAAGCAAGCTTACGCTTACCCCAATCATCGACTTTAGTAATTTCACCGCCGAAACGAGTAACCAGCTCTTTGATTTTTTCAAGTTGAGTCTGCTTATCTTCTTCACCTAATGAAGTAACTAAAACAAGTGCTAATTCGTATTTGTTAGTCATGAGTAACCTCCTTCTGGACTAGTGGCCCTACCCGAAAAAAGATAGAGCAAGGATTTTTCCAAGTCAATATACTATCACAAGAGATTGCAAATTTCAATGCTATTCGACTAAATTTTTAAATTTTTTTATTATACTCGCCAAATAACAAGTAAGCAAAATCTTGGAATCCTCTTACATATAAAGCGTTGACATAAAATATAGTTTTTATACAGAAAATGAAAAATTTTCTAAATTTTTTTATATTTATGGCGAGTTAGTACTTGCCAATTGAGATTTAGATATGTTAATATATAAGTACTAAATATAAAAATACGATATGTTCATGTAAGTAACAAATATAAAAATACGATATGTTCATGTAAGTAATAAATACAAAAATACGATATGTTCATGTAAGCAATAAATATAAAAATAAAGAAAGAAGGAGAGTTTGTAAATGAGTGGGGAAACACATTTAAAAATAGGAGTATGCTTAGGGGCTATAACTCTAAATCCGGTAATATTATTATGGAGTATGACCGGAAGTTTATTGCCAGATATAGACCATCCATCAACATCAATAAACAAAGTGTTTCCAGTTGCAAAAACATTTAATCTGAAGCACAGGGGATATACGCACACCTTATTGGTGGCCATAATAATAAGTTTAATAGTAGGATGTATATTCGGCGAATATGCATCTATTGGAATGTTTATGGGCTATATGAGCCATATAATATCGGACTGCTTAACCAAAAATGGTGTAGCTGTATTTTCGCCGTTGATTAAAGGAAAAATCCATTTGGGGTATATGACGAGTAATAATGCAAACGTCGAAACTGTAATAGTGATGATGATAGCCCTCGCTTCGACTGCTTATTTCGGGTACACACATGGATGGATTACGCCCGCCCTTTGGTCTGCTGGAGCTTTGGTGGCGTGTTTATTAGCAGCTACAGATATTAAGAAATATTACTTAATCAGTGTTTTTATATTAGGATTTATAATTTATTACTATTACTGAGTGGACACAAGGGGCCTGTTGCTTTATAGACTCCAATGAAGTAGGAATAATATCTAAGTTGTTGACCAATAGAGCTGTCACAAAATTGCGGGGAAGCGGCCCTGGGGCTATCGCATTAACTTCAAAAACGAAGGATCATCTTCTGTTTCCGTCATCTAATAATAACTCTCGGCGACACTTTCCATAGAAAACAAAATTGCGGGGAAGCGGTGCCTCCCTCCGGGAGGGAGGTGTCAGCGTAAGCTGACGGAGGGAGAAAGCGTGCATAAAAGTTTTTGTTATTAATCTTAGCATACAAAGTACGGAGCTAGAGCACCATAAAAACCCCTCAGTATTTTAATTAACTTTTAGGTCGTTAGTGCGACAGCTCCTTAGATAAACATTAATTTGACGATAATTGCTTAAACTTTTTCATCCTTTTTTTAAGTGCAGTATTTTTCTTATTATTATCGTTATCTTTTAATAGTCTGGCCACATAAACGACGGGTGTATCCAACAAACTGGTTGCCACGTATATTATAAAAGAAGAAAAGAAGATAGTTAGCATTGTGTCAAAATTATAAAGCCCTACAAAAGCAAAGAATGTAAATAAAGCTGTATTTATTAATTGGGATGTAATGGTCGACAAATTATTTCTCAGCCATAAACCTTTTCTCTTATCCTTAAACATTTGTTCTGTTTTCTTCCAAATGGCATGATATAGCCAAACATCAAACATCTGAACGAGAGAATAGACAAGCATACCAACAAACATTAGCCTTGGCGTATTTGAAAACAATTCTTTTATAAATGGCATGGACCAATCTTGCATTGTAGGTATGTAAAGCATCCAGGATTGAGAAATCAATATAAAACTTATACTCGTTGTTATACCTATTTTTACCGCTTTATTAGCACTTTCTTTACCTTCCAGTTCAGATAAAATATCCGTCACCAAAAAAGTAGAAGCAAACATGATGTTTCCCAAAGTTTGTTCAAGACCAAAAGCTTCAATTAAAATCATTACTTCTATATTCGCACATATGGTTGCAATTACCGTCCACATATATAATCCGGATTTGCCAAGCAATCTATAAAACAAAAGAAGGCTAGAATAGGTAATTATTAAAGTCAGTGTTAAAATTATTTCATTTTGATATTGCATTAGTTGTTACGCCTCCCACTCCAAAAGCGGTGTTCTCCATTAAAATATCTACTCGATCATTATCTATATAGATTGGTAATACATATTTTTCAAACTGTTCGATAACGCTTGGATCCGGTTTAATCGGCATACCATTATCCTGCATGATATTGACGCAAACTCGTTCGAAATATTTTAGGCCGATTTCAATATCTTGTATCATGCTTGTGTGAGTTTGGCCGGGGATGCCTTGTAGTAAACAACATTCGTTAAAATACTGTGCTATTTTTTCTGGCGAAGCTTCATCTATACCTTTAACTAGATAAGATTCACGGAATAGATAATCAAATGTTTCTACACCAATTTTTACTTTCACATCTACTGGCTTCTCTAAGGATGAAAAATAATCTTTTATTTTTAACACACCTTCTATATTATGCCAGTGCGATTCAAAATGTAGCTCTTTTATATTTTTATCTACGCATAATTTTTCTATTAAATCCATGGTTGGCGTTGGTAACTCTACAAAACTACCTGAATTTATTATTTCTAACTTTTTATGTATACCGGTAACTTTTTCTAACTCTACCTTGTTTAGTAAATGATTGGCTATTTGATCTGTGCAATAATCTAAATGATAATCACAGAATCTGCATTTGCGCCAGCCACAGCCTTTACCTCTTAATAAGACTATTTCTCGTTTATTTTTTTCGTTTATTACAGAGTAACGTTGCATAATCGGATTTTCTAGTTGCATATTCGCCTCCAAAGTGTGTTATATAACCAAAATTATATTTATTCCTTGAATATAGCATAAAAGTGATTTTTTGTCTAGCTATTTTCAATTGTTCGATAGTATAAATTTATTTAAAAATTTCTGAATTTTTTTAAATTTTAATTGAAACTCCTTGAACTATGCATTTTGCTTTGTTAGAATAGCATTTATTAATATCTTAATTATCAGGAGGAAGTTCGACTATGACCAGAAGAGAAATTGTAATCAATGCATTAAATCACATCGAAACAGAAGTTATTCCGTATCATTTAGACTTCACTGAGCAAGCCTTAGACCAGTTGATCGAGTATACGAATGATTCGTATATTGAAGATAAACTTGGCGGTTACTTATACTATAAACAATATTGGGGCTGGCCAACAGAAATTCCTGAGAAGCCGGGGTATTTTAAGGATGAATTTGGTGTAGAATGGAACCGCAACGGTGCCGACAAAGATATTGGATTACCCGATATTTATCAGATACAAGATTTAGGTGATCATAATTACATTTTTCCTAAATGCGATGAAGCTCGTCTACGGCGAGAATGTGAAGAAATGACCAAAGATAAAGTTGCAGATGATAGATTTATTATGTATGGATTTGGCTTTTTAATGTTCGAAAGAGCATGGTCCATAGCAGGAATGGAAGAAGTATTATGTGGTATGGTTGCATATCCGGAAGAAACTTTAGACTTCTTTAATAAAATTGGAGATTACTATGCCCATTTAGTGGATATAGCATTAGAATATGATTTTGACGGAATATATTTTGGCGATGACTGGGGCCAACAAAAAGGATTAATCATGGGCCTTAAACATTGGCGAACATATATCAAGCCTCAAATGGCAAAGCTGTATAAAAGAGTAAAAGACAAAGGATTATTTGTATTACAGCATTCATGCGGAGATTGTCATGAATTATTTGAAGATTTAATTGAAATTGGCCTAGATTGTTATCAAACTTTCCAACCAGAAGTATATAATATAAAAGAAACGAAAGAGAAATACGGTGATAAACTAGCATTTTGGGGCGGTATTTCCACTCAACAAGTTCTCCCATATGTAACGCCGGATGAAGTAAAAGAAGAGGTAGACGAAATCGCTGAGGTATTAATGCCGGGCGGTGGATTTATAGCAGCGCCGACGCATGCATTAGCCTTTGATGTGCCACCAGAAAATATTTTAGCGATGGTAGATGCATTTAAGCATCTGAAAAGATCATAATAGTTATTATAATATTAAAAGTGTACTTAGATTAGAATGGCTAGGTATACTTTGTTTTTGTTTATAAATTTTTATATTGAACGGAGAAGAAACATGATAAAATTGATAGCAACAGATATCGATGGAACTTTGCTCGGCCTAGTAGCTAAGTGCTGTTAGAAAATATTTTAGCGATGATAGATGCATTTAAATATCTGAAAAGATCATAATAGTTATTATAATATTAAAAGTGTACTTAGATTAGAATGGCTAGGTATACTTTTTTATGTTTATAAATTTTTATATTGAACGGAGAAGAAACATGATAAAATTGATAGCAACAGATATTGATGGAACTTTGCTCGGCCTAAATAAATTAATGCCCCAAAATGCTAACAACATCATTCGGAAAATGATAGCTAAGGATATATTATTTGTTCCAGCCAGTGGTCGATCGTATAGTTCTATGGAAAATTTATTTTCATCCTTTATAAAAGATATAGCTATAATCGCAGAAAACGGTGCTATACTAGATTACAAAGGTGAGGAATTTTTTAGCAAGATAATTTCTAAAAAGCTAATAATAAATATAGTTCAATTTTTAGAAACAGAAAACACATTTCCAATCATAAATTCAAGGAACATATCATATTTACTACCAAGAGTTTTAACAATTAAAGACCAAATTCTTAACTATTGTACAAGTCTGCACGAGATCAAAACATTTGACGATATAAAAACTGATATCGTATCGATTTCGATTTGGGTGGCCGACGGCCAAGTGCAAGAAGTATGTAATCTATTGACAAAAACATGGACTGACGATATAATATTTGTTATCACCGGTACGCATTGGATAGATGCTATACCATCCGGTGTAAATAAAGGAGAAGTTCTAAAGTTATTGATGAATAAACTCAATATAACAAAAGAAGAAGTCGTAGCTTTTGGCGACTACGATAATGATATTGAGATGTTAGAATTAGCTCGATTAAGCTACGCCATGGACCATGCTAGCGATGAAGTAAAATCTCATGCCAAAAGTATATGTAAACCATCAGAAATTTTAGATATAATTGAAGAAATAATTTCGCAATAATATTGTTAGCAATTTGTAAGTTTGCTATTACCTTAATGTTGGTAGTATATCATGAATTTTAGTGATTTGCCAAGAGTTTCGTCCTAATTGTAATATAATCGTATTAAATATAGCAAAAAAGAGCATGTATCAATTTAGAAATTCGAAAAAAGATTATAATTTATTCCAGATTAAATATATAAAAAAAGAGGGTATATATCATGTTTCATTTAGAGGAAAGATTAGAATTTATTCAAGAACGTGTAAAAGAGGCCAATGCAGCAGGAGTAATTATCGGAATCAGCGGTGGAAAAGATTCGGCCGTTACAACCGCATTGTGTGTGAAAGCATTGGGGAGTGAAAAGGTGCTAGGAATTAGTATGCCATGTAGCTCTAATCCAAGTGATTTGGAACACGCAAAATTAGTAGCAGAAACATTTAATATAAAATTTCATGTTGTAGATTTAAAAGCAAACTATGAAACTATGAAAGATTCTATAGCCAGTCAAGTGGATTTAGAATTAAGTGATATAGCATTGGCAAATGTAAAACCACGACTTAGAATGATAACTTTATACACAATTGCCCAATCAAAAAATTATTTAGTAGTTGGTACGGACAATTTAAGTGAAATGGTAATGGGTTATTTTACAAAGTGGGGTGACGGTGCCTACGATATAAATCCTTTGTCCGATTTAACAGTGAAAGAAGTTTTGGCGTTTGGTAAAGAATTAGGAGTTCCAGCCCCTATCCTAGAGAAAGCACCATCTGCGGGTTTATGGCCAGGTCAAACAGACGAAATAGAGATGGGCGTTTCTTATGATGAAATAGAAAATTACATCAAAACCGGTTGCGCTTCTACTGAAGAAGCTCACTCTATTATAGAAAAATCAAACAAAAGAACGCAACATAAACGTGAGATGCCATACTTTTTACGACCTAAACAATCTTAA
>MDSO01000055.1_pt1 | contig 19703 bp, 13 predicted proteins | sample 1005691 | NCBI WGS metagenome assembly MDSO01 (sample SAMN05526595, study PRJNA338239) | gut metagenome | isolation source: stomach gut content | host: Acanthurus sohal | place: Saudi Arabia: Red Sea | collected 2011-04 | reverse complement strand
ATATTCTTTGCTAACTTTAATACTTTCGGCTCTACCCAACTGATCCATAGTAGCTTCTGCTAAGTTTAGTCCAACTTCTTCGGAAATTACGACACCGCCAGTTAACGTAGCTATATCTTGAAGCATCTCTTTTCTTCTGTCACCAAAACCAGGAGCCTTTACAGCTATACAATTAAAAGTTCCACGAAGTTTATTTACAACCAAAGTTGCTAACGCTTCTCCCTCTACATCTTCGGCTATAATTAGGAGTCTAGATCCACTTTGAACGATTTGCTCTAGTATTGGCAAAATTTCTTGTATGTTAGATATTTTTTTATCTGTTATTAATACATATGGGTTGTCTAGAACAGCTTCCATTTTATCCGTATCTGTAACCATATAAGGAGATAAATAACCTCTGTCAAACTGCATACCTTCAACAACATTTAGTTCGGTCGTCATAGTCTTGGATTCTTCGATAGTGATTACACCATCATTCGATACTCGTTCCATAGCATCGGCTATTAGAATACCAACCTCTTCGTCTCCCGCAGAGATTGCGGCAACTCTAGCGATATGATTTTTACTTTCAACCGGTTTACTAATGTTCTGAATCGCTTCAACTGCTACATTAGTTGCTTTTTGCATTCCTCTTCTTATGATTATCGGATTGGCTCCCGCTGCCACGTTTTTCAAACCTTCTGTTATCATTGCCTGGGCTAATACAGTAGCTGTTGTTGTTCCGTCTCCGGCTACATCATTAGTTTTTGTAGAAACTTCTTTTACTAATTGTGCTCCAATATTTTCGAACGGATCATCCAACTCGATTTCTTTAGCTATTGTTACTCCGTCGTTTGTTATCAACGGTGTCCCATATGACTTGTCCAATACTACGTTACGTCCTTTAGGTCCTAAAGTTACTCTTACTGCGTTTGCAAGTTGATCTACTCCAGATTGTAATGCTACTCTAGCATCTGTTCCAAACTTCATTTGCTTTGCCATTTTCTTCGTTCTCCTTTTTGCTTTTTATATTTATTCTATTATTGCTAGTATATCTTTTTGACTTACTATCACATAATCTTCTTTTTCTAGAGTAACTTCGTTTCCGGAATATTTCGAATAAATGACTCTATCACCAACTTGTAATTCCATTTTGATTAACTTACCATCTTCTAGTATTCCAGGGCCAACTGCGATTACTTCCGCTTCTTGCGGCTTTTCTTTGGCTGCACCCGTTAATATTATTCCTGATTTAGTTTTTTCTTCGGCTTCTAAGTGTTTCAATACTACTCTATCGCCAAGTGGCTTTAATTTCATTTATTTTTCCTCCTAATTTCTTTTGTTAGCACTACTCGTATTAGAGTGCTAATTACAATTGGTATTATAATATATATATTATAATTGTCAAGTATTTTTTCAAATTTTTTTTTTTGCCAAGAGCCTCTTTTATCCTCTTCTAAAATAACTAGTTTTCTCTAGTCGAAAAAATAAATACTGCTGGATCCTTATCCGTATTTTAAAACTAAGCTTCTTTTACTTTCTTCTGAAATAACTTGTTTTCTCTAGCATAAAAAAATAAATATTGTTGCGCAAACCCTGCTAGATCCTTATACGTGTTTCTCGCAAAATTATCTATCACTTCTATTTTGGTCGGCCCTTCATCGAAGTATAAGCCTTCCATAACTCGCTTTATCCAAACATCTGTAGGAAAAACTTCGGTGCGATGATATGCAAACAATAATACACAGTCCGCTACTTTCTTCCCTACACCTTTTATCTTCATTAGTTCTTTTCTGGCTTGTCCGGTTTCCATTAATGAGATCTCTTCTAGATCGACTTCTTTGGATTTTAACTTCTCTACCGCATCCTTTATATATGCTGCTCGAAATCCTAACTTGCAATCTACTAAATCCTGCAAACTTACTTTACTCAGTTCTTTTAATGTCGGAAAACTATAATAAGTTTCGTTGTTTATTTCCTGAAATATTACGTTTCCAAATCGCTCAGCCATTTTATCAATACACTGCTTTATTTGTGGGATCGATTTTTGTTGGGATATAATAAACGATATCAGCATTTCAAATGGATCTTGTCTTAGTATTCTTATACCACACCCATAACGGATAGCAGTTTTTATATGTTCATCTATTTCGTATAGCGTACTTTTTATATTACAATAATCTTCATCCAAATCCAAATAATGCTTCCAAAATGAATTAAATTCATCCAACGTTGTATTTTCTATTATTAACTGATCCTCCCGTTGAGATATATTAATAACTTTGTCTTTAGCAATAACGTTAAAATTGTCTGGTTCAATTTTGTAAAATCTGAAAATCTGTCCGCATTCTAGAGTTTGTGTAATATTAAAATCATTTACCTGTATGTCCATATGTGGTTCCTCGATTAAATTTATTTTCTATAAGTGTTACCAATTTTTTGGTATTTCAAACGTATTTTTGAAAAATTTATAAAAATTAAGGTTAAAAAAGGGATCCAAAGCTATAAATAAGAATCGTAAAATCCTGCCACAAAATTACTCAAAATAATAAAAGCTTTAATATCTAGTTTCGTTCCATCTCTTAGAATTTGTTTGGCTAAACTTTTACCTATTAAATATGGTGTAATATCCTCATCTGGTTCTAAATAATCCGTAGAAAGTTCTCCAGAACAAGTACAAAAAACAAGAGCAACTGACTCGTCAGACATCCCCGGTGTTAAGTACAATTTATCATTACATAATTCGGGTATAAACTTTTCAACCGTCAATCCAGTTTCTTCCTTCAATTCTCTAACGGATGTAGTAGAAATACTTTCACCGTTGTCTATTAATCCAGCAGGAAGCTCATAGATGTAGTCGTTTACAGGTAGCCTAAATTGTTTTATAGCAACTATACTTCTGCTATCTTTGTGTAGGGCCACTATCACGACGGCATCTGCATCGTCAACAGAGTGATTAAAAAATATATTCTCCAATTTATCTCTTTTTTTTCTAGTCGCTAACATCCAACTTTTATTTTGTTGAGTTTTGTTTTGATACACAATGTCGTACATACTTAAATATTTGGTTTGAACTAATTCTTTTAATTCTATTATTTTCATTTCGGCAAAAACCTCCAAATTTTTATTATATAACTATACTAAATTAGTATTACCAAATTTTCAAATATAACTCATAAAAAAATCGGATAAGAAATATCTACTCAACATAATAGGGTAATTCATTTATTTTGGGGGCCATAATTGCAAATTATGCATAAAAAAAACGGATAAGAAATATCCGCTCAACATAGGGGGTTGGTTCATTTATTTTGAATAAATTCTTTCACTTCTTCAATTGTATAATGTGGTATTTTAGAGTTAATTATTGCACTGCAATTATGGCATATCGGTATCAAATCTTTTTCTGGATCAACATTTAAATTATCCCAATTTTTAGCTTTAGCTTTAGTGTTGTGCACATCCATTAAATGTTCGAACTGATCACCGTATGTGTAGCCATAATCCATACCACAGATTTCGCAGCTAGCACCGTAATATTCTATACACTCTTGCTTCAGGATCTCCCATTTAGCTTTTGCTTCTTGCTCTTTTTTTGCTTCCAGATCGTTACTAGATTTTGTCTTTATTTCAAATGGCTTTCGTTGCATTTTTTGTAGTGCCAATGCTGCTGGCGTATCAAAGCTAGTAGCTAACATTCTCTCTATTTGTGCTAAGTCTTCTAAACTTGGTTCCGCCTCAAAATCCGGGTCTTCATCTTCCATTTCATCAGCAAAGAAATCATCGATGAAAGCATTGATTTTTTCATCATCGTCTAAATCATCATCCTTAAAACTAGGTTTAGATGATTTTAAATTGGACTTATCCTTTGTATCACTTTTTTCTCTTACTAAAGTTATGGATGGATTTGCTTTTTTATTATTCTTTTTTTCTCGGTCTAGATGCCCTATCGCCCCTATTTCATGCTTGTGAAGCATAGCATCTTGTTTTTCCGATTGATTAATCAGAGAGGCGCTTTTCAACTTATTGAGAGAATTACGGATGCTAGATTTACTATCCTCCAAAGTTTTTTGATCAAATTTAGAAGTATTGGCTCTATTTAAAGATTTTAGATCTAAAGAGTGTTTGTTGGATAAATCATAATCTGAATCAAATGATTCGGATGTAACCGGTTCACGATGAGTAGAAACAATTTTAGGCTTTGTTAAAACGTCAGGCTTAAGCCTTGCTGAAACTTCAAACTTAGGTGAAGCTTTAGGCTCTGACGAAACTTCCGGCTTAAGTCTAGCTGAAACTTCAGGCCTAGTTGAAACTGCAGGCCTAGTTGAAACTTCAGGCCTAGCTGAAACTGCAGGCCTAGCTGAAACTTTAGACTCTGACGAAGCTTCCGGTTTAAACCTAGCTGAAACTTCCAATTTATGCTCTAACGATATTTCCGGGTTAACCCTAGCAAAAACTTCAGAATTAGGTGAAACTTCAACTTCAAGTTCTGGTGAAAATTTAGATTCTACCTCAGCCTCTTGGCCCGAATTTACAGGGTATAGATCTTCTAATTGTTCCTTTTCAGTTTCTGGTGGTCCTATCATCTCATTTATAGCTGAATATAGATTAGGATGTAGTACTAAATCGAAGTTTTGGTTATCCTTAAATTTGCCTAATAACAAAATGTTCCACCATATTGCTTCTCCCTTATCGGATGTTGGTACCTCTATTTTTAAGTTTGCTTTTATTTTTTTGGCCAACATTGTTAATATTTCTTTATACGCATATTTCACGCTACCTAATGCTTTATAGGTTACTCTTACTTTTCCTAAATTATATATTTTTAATACCAATTCTTTGTTTTTTAAGGTAAAAATTTTATCATTTAAAAATAAATCTTTCCATTGTGCCTTAGATATATTAACAAGTTCAGTATAGTATACGTCATTAGAATTATTCGATTTAACTGGCATATTTTCACTCCCCACCTCAAGTACAGCATTAAAGTTGGATAACTGATTTCTTGATAATTCTCGTTTTAAATCAACTTCTATTTCTTTTGGCTTATAATTATATTCATCCAAACGTTTTTTACAAAAATCCTTTGCACTATCCGGTACGATGCTATCATATTTCGGGTTTAGTAATAAAACTTCTATAGATAAATCTAGTCGGCCAGCTTCCCACAGAGCCGAAAAGTCGTTAGTATAACTCGGTGCGTATATATACTTTAAGGCCGCCTGATATCCTCCGTATTCATTTATATATTTTAGCATATTCTGTGCTCTATACTTTACTTGGCTATTTATCTTTTTATACAAGCTAAGCATTTCCTTGCTAAATATTTCTTTTAATCTATCCATCTTTACTCCTTTAGTTATGCTCTTGTTTATATTATAATACAAATCATTAAAAAAATTCGTTCTTTTAAGTAAATTAACTGATTTTTCACTATTTTACTTTCTGCAAAAGAAAGCTACCAACAAGATCGTATTGGTAGCTTCTAAAAATTACTTATCGTCTTTATCTTCCCTCTCAAGATCTTCTTCTTCAAAATTCTTGATTTCAAGATATTCTACGTCATCGTCATCATCATCGGATAAATCTTCATACATATCGTCATCGTCATCGTCATCGAAGTATTCATAATACTCTTCTATATCTTCATCTTGTTTAGACTTGATATAAAGTACAATAGCTATTAATCCGGCTATCACAGTTATACTAAGAATAATCAAGCCACACTTATTCTCTTTTTCTTGTTGAGTAACAGTTAATTTTTCCTTAGCATCCTTGACAATTTGATTAACAATCTTGTCCATTTCTCGTTTGCTCATACAGGGTCTCCTTCTAAAAATATTTACTATATAGTGTTACTTTTTTTCTAAAAAATATACAAAAGTTAGCATATCATCTTAGAACTAAATATTCAAGTAGTTTGCTATAATTTTAATGACAATTTTATAATTTTTTTTCAGATTTCATAGTAGGGAAAAGAAGTACATCTCTAATAGATGAACTATTTGTTAAGAACATTACTAGTCGGTCAATACCAATACCTAATCCGCCGGTTGGAGGTAGGCCAAATTCTAAAGAAGTTAAAAAATCTTCGTCAATTTCACAAGCTTCATCATTGCCCAGTTTTTTAAGTTCTTCTTGTCTCTTAAATCTGGCACGCTGATCTATAGGATCATTTAATTCTGAAAATGCATTAGCTAATTCTCTACCAAAAATAAACAATTCAAATCTTTCAGTATATGCTGGATCGTCCTGTGCTCTTTTTGACAGAGGAGAAATTTCAACTGGATGGCGAATTATAAATGTTGGATTAATCAAATTTTCTTCTACATATTTTTCAAAGAATAAATTAAGGATATCACCTTTTTGGTAATATGGCAAGACCTCTAATTTATGTTCTGCTGCTATTTTTTTCGCAACCTCATCATTCGGTATAGAATTAAAGTCTATTCCCGAGTATTGTTTTACAGCATCTAACATGCTAATCCTAGCAAAAGGTTTCCCAAAATCTAGCTCTGTCCCACAATAATTGATCAGTTCTTGCCCTATAACTTTTTTCGTTACATGCTTAATCAGACGCTCTGTTAAGTTCATTATGTCCTCATAATCGACGTAAGCTTGGTACAATTCTAACATGGTAAACTCCGGATTGTGCCTAATAGACATTCCTTCATTTCTAAAAACACGTCCAATTTCATAAATTTTTTCAAAGCCGCCGACTATCAACCTCTTTAATTTTAGCTCCGGTGCTATCCTTAAATACATATCCATATCCAAAGTATTGTGATGTGTTACAAATGGCTTGGCAGCGGCTCCACCAGCAATAGTGTGGAGGACTGGCGTTTCAACCTCTAAAAATCCTTGATCATCCAAGAAACGCCTTATTTCCCTAATTATTAATGATCGCTTAATGAACGTATCTCTCACTTCTGGATTAACTATTAAATCTACATATCTTTGTCTATATCTCGTTTCCGTATCTTTTAGACCATGAAATTTTTCTGGAAGCACTTTCAAACTTTTTGAAAGCAACACCACCTCTTTTGCTCTTACAGATATCTCGCCCTTTTGTGTTTTAAACACTATGCCTCGGACTCCAAGTATATCGCCGATATCATATTTTTTAAATATGTCATAATTGTCCGGTCCTATCTCATCCTTCCTAACATAACATTGAACTTTTCCAGATTGATCTTGTAAGTGCACAAAGGACGCTTTACCCATATCTCGCTTTGCCATTATTCTCCCAGCTACAGAAACTTCTTTGCCCTCTAACTCTTCAAATTTATTTGCTATATCTAAACTTTCGTTAGTTATTTTAAATTTGGTCTGTAGAAATGGATCCTGGCCCGCTTCCTTTAGATTCTCTAATTTCTCCATCCTGATTCTTTCTTGTTCATTAATAGATAATTCCGTACTCATTTTATTCCTCCAAATAAATATTTTCTGCTAGTTCTTAAATTTTATTTTTCTGGCCCTAGCGAGGTTTCTACATCAACTATCTTTCCTGCGCCATGACCTAACATCGCAGTACCAATGGGTGATTTGTTCGATATCTTGCCATTTAATTAGCCTGCTAGTTCTTAAATTTCTATTTTAAGAATTTTGTACCTTTCTGGCCCTAGCGCAGTTTCTACATCCACTACCTCGCCTGCGCCACGGCCCAATATCGCAGCACCAACTGGTGACTCGTTCGATATCTTGCCGTTTAACGGATCCGCTTCTGTCGATCCCACTATCAGATATTCAACCTCTTCTTGATATGTCTCATCCCATAGTGTTACCTTGTGCCCTGGTTTTACTACATCCGTCTTCTCGTCGTCAGCGTCTATGACGATGACGTTTTTTAACATCTTTTCTATTTCTACTATTCTTGTTTCTATTTCTGCTTGCTTATCCTTTGCTGCATCGTACTCTGCATTCTCGGATAAATCCCCCTGCGCTCTAGCCTCCTTTAAGTCTTCCGCTACTTTATTTCGCTCGACAGTCTTTAATATTTCTAACTCGCTTTCTAATTTTAATACTCCTTCTTTTGTAAGTAATACCGCTTTGGCCATATAGATCTTTCCCTTCTTGACAAAATTTCATACCCTTTTTAAGTAGAAATATTAATAATAATTTTCATACCATTGTTAAGAGTAAAAATCTTAATAATAAACAATTATAAACTAGCTGTATAGACTTGTCAACATTAGTTGTTTTCTTTGTTTTTCCTTTTTCTTTATATATTTGCAAAACGTAACAATATTATAGAATATTTTTAAAAAATATCTTCTCTAAATATATTTTGTATGGTATAATAAAAAAAAAGAAGGGGTGTTAAATGCATGTACAATACATATGAATACGATATAACGGAGGCATTAGATATAGACAATCCATTAATGATAAAGGAACTAGAAGAACAAGCCGATACAAGTAAGGGCTTTATAGCACATTTTCATCTAGGAATTTGTTATTTAAACGCTATAAACGTTGACCAGGATTATGCAAAAGCCTTCTATCACTTTAAACTATCCGCAAGTTTCGGCTACGATGTAGCGGAATATTTTCTCGGTCTATGCTTTGAAAAAGGTATCGGAGAAAAAATAAATCCCGATAAGATGATATACTGGTATAAACGGGCAGCCGAAAATGATAATATAGAAGCAGCATATAAAATGGGCTTAATTTATTACCAAGGTAGCATTATCGAGCTAAATTATCTAGAGGCTCTTAAATATTTTAGACAAGCTGCAGAAGCTCAACATGCTTTGGCTATCACCAAATTAGCTATATGCTATTACTATGGCTTAGGTGTAAGAAAAGACTACAACAAAGCTGTGGAACATTTAGAAAATGTTATCGGTGAGGGTTTAGCCGAAACTCAATATTACTTAGGAAAATGTTATGAAAATGGATATGGTGTTAAAAAAAACTACGAAACAGCATATCAACTATATAAAAATTCAGCTGATCAAGGTTATGCACCATCAACTTGTGCCATCGGTGTATTATACGAAGAAGGATTAGGCGTAACCAAAGATATCGACCAAGCTCTAGAATGCTACTTTAAAGCTGAAGCAGAAGATATCCTAGAAGCTATATATCGAATCGGTTTATGCTACTCCACAGGAAAAGGTATAGAAAAAGACAAGGAAAAAGCTATCGAATATTTTAAAATAGCCGCTGATCAACAATATCCCTTAGCTGTATATAGATTGGGCCATTGTTATGAATACGGATCTGGCATATCTCAAGACCTCACCATGGCCATACAACTCTACAGATTAGCTTGCGATCTAGACTGTAAAGAAGCTATGTACACTCTAGGTCAGTGCTACGAAGAAGGGCGATTAATAGATAAAAATGACATCAAAGCAGCCAAACTTTACATGAAATCCGCAAACTTAGAATACCCCCATGCTCAATATAAATTGGCCCAATGCTATAGCGTCGGCATCGGCTTAGAAATAGATAAGAAAAAAGCCTTCGATTGCTATCTCTTAGCCGCTTACTCCGAGTTCATACCAGCAATGTATCATGTCGGCCTTTGTCTTTACGAAGGATTAGGTGTTGATCAAAAACTAAATAAAGCATTGATGTGGTTTGAAAAAGCCGCCGAAAGAGATCATGCATATTCCCAGTACATGATAGGCCTAATGAATGAAGAAGGACTGGGGACCGAAAAAAATTTACTAGAAGCAATAAAGTGGTATATAAAAGCTAGCACCAGTGGTGTCGCAGACGCTCAATTCAAATTGGGCTTTTTCTGTAAAGAAGGTATCGGCCAATCCAAAGATTACTCAAAAGCTGCTAAGTACTTCTACACGGCTGCCGCCAGCTCTCATTGCCAAGCACAATATTACTTAGGCTTATGCTACGAAGAAGGCTTAGGCGTCCCCCAAAATTACAGCGAAGCTGCTAAACTTTACCTTAAAGCCGCCGAACAAGGTCATGTAGAAGCACAGTGCGAGATAGGTCTATGCTATTACCATGGCAAAGGTGCCGAGGTTAATTATGAAAAAGCTTTCTACTGGTACGAAAAAGCGGCCGAAGCCGGTAACTGCGCTGCACAATATAATTTGGGCATCGCCTATAAATCTAACGCCGGTAATCGCAAAAATATGGACCTGGCTCAAAAATGGCTCACCCTATCTCAAGCCGAAATGGCCAAGCTAACCTGTTGAGAACTCTTTAATCTCTCAGTCAAGTGCGTCGCTTCGCTCTTTTTTACTCTATCCGTCAGCTTCGCTGCCACCTTCCGGGGGACGGAAAACTAAGTTCAAGTGCGTCGCTTCGCTCTTTGTTACTTTATCCGTCAGCTTCGTTGCCATCTTCTTCAAGAGGAAGGCTAAGATCCAGTACTTAGTTTATAACTTCATCCAATTCAAACTGCATAGCTTCTATATTAAGGCTACTATGGCTAGCACATAATTCAGAAAATTTTGTTGCTATAATTCAAAAATCATGATATGATAACAGAATAAATTTATGGATCTGAAAAGGAGATAATAAATACAATGAATAAAAAGTTTAAAATACTCACAATGATAGCCGGTTTTTCGATGTTAGCATCGATCTCCACGTTAACTAGCCATGTCTTTGCTGACACCGAAGTTAATCACATCATTGCCCCAACGGCTACATTGGATTTCAATACATACACAGAAAATTTCAACGCAACATTAAATGAAAATGAATTATTGCTAGCAAAAGAAGGTTGGGTAAAATTCGAAAACGTAGACTTCGGCGGCGGCTTAGAACACTTTGACATAAACGTTAGCACAGAAATAGAGAACGAGCCCTCTTCTATAAGAGTATTTTTGGATAACATGAACGGTATAGAAATAGCTGCCACTTCAGTAGAAATGCTTCCCGGCCAAACTGTAGACTATCGAGTAATGGGTGCCGACCTAGACAACAGCGTATCCGGTATTCACGATATCTATATCAAATCAGACGATCCCGTAAAAATAAATTGGGCCAAATTCACAAACATCGTAGAACACAAGGTTAACGGACTAACAGGTAGCTCTCTTACTTTTTCTCTCCAAAAAACTATCGACAGCATGAAACCTTACGATGTCCTTCAACTAGATAACCAAACATACGAAATGAGCAACGGAAGTTTGAAAATCCTAAAACCCATGACCATAAGAGGCTCCCAACCCAAAAATGAAAATTATAAAAATCTCGTCGGCGCTAGCGATCTTACCACCATCCTAAATGATATCGGTACCATCACCGTCCAAACCAACGACGTAAAAGTAGAACATCTCGAAATAATCAAAGATAATCATACCGGAATAATCTTTTCGGTCCGTGTAGATGGCTATCCGAATACAGCCAGTGACAAAATATACGAAGGTTTCGTTTTAAATAACGTAAAATTACTCGCTTCTAAATATTCTGTACATACAGGAAACGGCGCCGAAGTTACCTTCACAAACTGTACTTTCGAAGACTTCAATCACCATGCTCTCACTTTAGATAGAAGAGTCCCTACCGAAGTCAATCCTCAACTATACATCGATCATTGCTTCTTTTCTCCCCATGTATATCTTAAATCAGAAGACAGCGTAACTCGCCAGCAATATCGTACCACTGACTATTTCGTACCTTATAACTTAACGGCTATAGTTATCGACGGCGGAAACGATGAATATATAATTTGGGACCTAAGCAATAGCGTATTCTCAAACAACGAACTCCACAACACAGCTTTCAGCTTTGCCAAAGTCGCTAACGTTCACATCCACAACAATAAATTTATTCAAGATTTTGGCGACGTAGAAATGATCCACATGGAGGAATTTACTAACAACATCTTAATAGAACATAACTTATTCGAAAGCACAACCGTCGGCGATCGCTACACATCCATGGGAATCGGGATAGATCGAGAAATGCAATCCACTTTTGATATAATTTTCAGAGATAACACAATAACAGGTGGCTATGCGAGATTTTTTAATGCTTACGCTCCACAAGGTATCTTAATAGAAAACAACGATTTCACCGGTGCCTTTTCTCAATCTATACAAACTCCAAACGGCCTAATTTCAGATACATTTTTCTACTTTACCTGGAATGCTCTAGAACATCATTTGGATAATATGCCAGACGTAGGGGCCAAAAACGTAATCATCCGAAATAATAAATTTGACCCATCACGTATGGATCGATACAAAATGACTATAGAAGAATACGAAGGTGAGACAACCAATTATTTTCAGCCAGAATTAATTATCGATAAGACTATATTAACGGCAGAGCCGGAACCGTATATACCAGTAAACCAAAATTATCGAATACTAAATAAAGCCACAAACGAGTACTTATATGTAAAAGAAGGCGACGAAAAAATCTATTATTCATCCGACATTTTAGAAGACGGTTCTGACATCTGGCATCTCGGCTTAGAACAATCAATCTATTACACACTCAAAAACGAAAAAGAAGATAAATATTTAGAAGTGAAACTACCGTTTACTGCAGCTCACATGGATAATAACTCTAAACCTGCCGAAGTCCACGCAAAAATATTATCCGACTACTCATTCTCAGAATTTTTGCCAATGTGGTTTTTTGTAGAAGAAAAAATAGACGGCGTACCATACATGCTAATTCACCCAGGATATTCCGAATGCAGATCCAGGTTAACCAGAGAATCCGGGACAGATCATGCCATAACCGAGGTGGCCAGGATAGCCAGTCCCGCTTCTTACAAACCTTTCGAGGATGAAGACCTTTGGGAGTTTATTCCTGTCGATGGCCCGAGATTTGCTAGACATTCTGATATAGCTTCTGCGGAAATTAAATTGGACTCGTTCTCTTTCGAAGCTGGAGATTTTGCAAACTATAAAATATTCGGCTCTAAAGCTAGTGCTTATATCGTCAACGATGAAGGCGTAACACACGGTAACCAAGCTCTAGAAATAAACATGCTAGAACGTCAAGATGACCCCTCCAATGCTGCTACCTTAATTCTAACACCAGAAAATCATAAACCATGGAATTTGGGCATAGATAAAACTATGTACATGTCCCTAACTAATCCAAACAGCAAAAGGATGCAAATAAGAGTATCCTTGACTGACCGATACGACAATCTTAGAACCTTATACTTTTGGTTAGAACCTAATTCTACTTTGGATACAGAAATCGGTCCAGATTTATTAGGCGAAATCGGCGTAGATGAAACTAAATACGCTGGCACTCATGGCCATTTCGGCCCCGGCGTTGATCCGACTTGTATTGTTGCGATTAAAATTAATTTTCCAGAAAATAATCCTGCTTTAGTCGGCGAATTAAATTCTGCTAAATTTATCGTCGATAATATCCATGGTTTTGTAGAATAATCCAGTGGAATAACATAAAGGGCTATCTAAGATTAATAACAAAAACTTGAAGTCACGCTTTCTCCCTTCGTCAGCCTCTAACCTCTCAGTCAGCTACGCTGACAGCTCTCCTAAAAGGAGAACCTTAGCTGATACCTCCATCCCGGAGGGAGACACTGCTACCCCGCAATGTTGTAAAATAATTTGACCGAATAACTTCAGCTTGCTGTTTAAATACAGCAGGCCTTTTTATTTGTTAAATAATATATAAAAACAATTGACTTTTGTTACTATATATTATAAAATATTTATAAATAATCTATAAAAGGAGAACATATAAATGGATAAACAATTTAAATTATTTACACTTATTATCGGTATGATGATTGTTGTAGCCATACCTAGAATTTTCGCTACAGATAATCAGGCAGATATAGATGTGATGAAATACGCAGAAGCCTCTTGTGTGACCAAAGAAGATAATTTAATCAAGCTAGAAAAAAATGGATGGGTGAAATATGCAGACGTGGATTTCGGAAAAGATGGAAAAGAAAGATTTGCAGCTAAAATTTATTCGGACAATGAACTAGAAGCTAGCCACATAAAGGTTTACATAGATTCGAAAGAATCTGACGAGGTAACAAAGGTTAATACTAAAGTGTTCGAAGATCAACTTTATTCTTATCAGGTAGTCAGTGGCGATTTAACATCTAGCATTTCCGGAGTACACGATGTATATATATATAGTGAAAGTGAAATAAAACTGCAGTGGATTAAATTTACAGATATAATAGAATTTTAATCAAGGAGTGCGAACTTACGCCTATTTTGGCCACTACTCTTTCAAGAGAACATCTATAATACTGTTCTCTTGGATGTAACTACATATTCTTTTACTCCCTCCGTCACTTTGTGACACCTCCCTCGGAGAAGGAGGCTATGGCTAAGCATTCTTTAAGGGATTAAATTCAAGGTCAAGTGCTAAGTTCAAATGTAATTTAAATAAGGAGATATAAAATCATGAATAAAAAATTTAAATCTTGGCTAACCATAACCGGATTAGCTACAATCGCTAGTTTATCCGTAATTTCTAATTGCGAACCTAATCCGGTTTTTGCTGCTACTCTTCAACAAAATATCGGTAACACTGTCCTTTTAGATGTAACGACATATTCTCAAAGTGACAAAGCTAGCATTACCGAATCCAATCATTTAGAAATAGAAGCAGGCGGCTGGGTAAAATTCGAAGATGTAAACTTCGGATCAGATGGCCTAGAACATTTCATCATAGACGTTAGTACTCAAGCCGAAGTAGACCCTAGTTCTGTGAACGTATTTATCGATTCAATGAGGTCTATCCCTATTACCTCGGCCCGAATAGAAATGCTCGCCGACCAACAAGTCGATTTCCGAGCTATCGGCTCCGACTTGGCCAATACCATAACTGGAATCCACGACGTTTATATTCAAGTAGAAGATACTGTTAATCTAAACTGGATTCGCTTTACCAATGTTGTCAAACATCAATCAAACGGTTTAACTGGCGTAAATCTTGCCCTTTCAATTCAGTCTAGCATTGATAAATTAAACCCTTACGATGTCTTAGAACTTGAAGCTGTAAAGCAGGACATGGGTAAACGTGGCCTAACTATTCTAAAACCGATGACCCTAAGAGGAGCCGTTCCAGAAACTGACGCTTACAAATCCAACGTCGGCGCTAGTCATATTAAAACTATCTTGGATAACAGCAATACCCTAGCTATAAAATCCGATGACGTTCGGTTAGAACATTTTGAGATCATAAAGCCTGACATAAAAGGCATGGTCGTTTCCGCTAGGATAGACGGTTACCCAGATACTAAAAATGAAAAAATGTTTCACGGTATTTCTCTAAACAACGTTAGGCTTTTCGGCGGTATGTACGCTATGCACACCGGTAACGGTGCCCAAGTATTGCTCACCAACTCTTCATTAGAAGGCTTTTCTTTTCATGGCCTAACTTTAGATCGTAGAATACCTGTCGAAGTTTTGCCTCAATTATATTTGGACCATTGCTTCTTATCTCCGCATCTATATCCGAAAGAAAACGATCCGGGTAAAGCACAATATAGAGAAACCGATGAATACGCTTACTTCAACGCTTGGTCTGTCGGCCTAGATGCTGGAAACGATGAATATATCGTCAGAGATTTAAGTAACACAATATTCCAAAACAACACATTCCTAAATACAGGAATCGGAATCGCTAAAGGTGCCAATGCTATCATCCGAAACAATACTTTTACTCAGTACTGTGGCGATGTGGAAATGCTACACTTCGAAGAATTTACCAACAATATATTAATAGAAAACAACTTATTCGAAGGCCTAACCGAAGGCGATAGATATACATCACCGGGCATAGGAATTGACCGAGAAATGCAGTCCACATTTGACATAACATTTCGAAATAATACTGTAAAAGGAGCATACTCTAGATTTTTCAATGCATATTCGCCACAAGGAATAACTATAGAAAACAATGATTTCACAGAAGCGTATAGCCAATCGATCAAGACACCGAGTGGAACGATGGTATCCGATATATTCTTCTACTTCACTTGGAATGCTCTCGAACATCATTTGGATAACATGCCAAACGTAGGTGCCAAAAACGTAATAATTAAAGATAATTTATTCTCAGAAGAAAACAAAGACCGAAACAAAATATCTATAGAAGAGTACGCTGGCGAAACCTCCAACTTTATTCAACCAGGTCTTATCGTAGATAAAAAAGTCCTAGCTGCCGAACCAGCTCCTTTAGTAGAAATCAATAAATCATACAGAATAATAAACAAAGAAACAGAAGAGTATTTATACGTTAAACCCGGCGATGAAAAAATCTACTTCACATCCGAACCACTCGAAGACGGTTCTGACATTTGGCATCTCGGATTAGAAAGCTCCATATATTACACCCTAAAAAATGAGAAAGAAAACAAATATTTAGAGGTGAAATTACCATACACAGCTTCACATATGAGCAACAACTCAAAACCAGCCGAAATACACGCAAAAATTTTATCCGACTATGAAGGGTCAGATTTCAAACCGATCTGGTTTTTTGTAAAAGAAAATGTCGACGGTGTTGATTATATGCTAATGCATCCCGGATACTCCGAATGTCGCTCAAGATTATCTATAGAAGACGGAAAGGATTTTGCTATAACCGAGGTTGCTAGAATCTCTTCGCCAGCCGCCTATAAGCCGTTCGAAGATACTGATCTTTGGGAATTTGTGCCCGTCGATGGATCACGAGCAATCCCTACTTCAACCATCGCTCAGGCCGAATTACCTTTGAATAGCATATCATTCGAAGCTGGCGAACAAGTGTCCTATAAAGTCACCGGCCTCAAAACTTCTTCTGAATTAATATCCAATTCTGGCGTTACTCATGGCGATCAAGCCATAAAAATTAATATGCTAGAACGTCAAGATAATTTAGATTTAGCCTCTAAATTAATTCTAGAACCAACTAACGCCGAATCCTGGAACCTTGGCGTAGATCAAACTATGTTCCTCTCTTTAACTAATCCAAATGATTTTAAAGCTCAAATCAGAATTACCGCTAAAGATCTCCACGGCAACTCTAGAGGTTTCTACTTCTGGTTGGATCCGAACTCTACCACTTCCGCAGAAATTGGTCCAGATCTGTTAGGTGAAATCGGAATAGATGAAACTAAATATGCCGGTACTTATGGCTACTTCGGTAAAGGTCTAGATCCGCAATGTATTACCGATATAACTATCAACTTCCCAGAAAACAATGCTAGCCTTATTAATCAGGCCCCATCCGCTTCCTTTATTGTAGATCATATTCACGGGTTTGTTCAATAATCTTATTCCCTCCAACTCCCTCCGTCACTTTCGTGACACCTCCCTCGGAGAAGGAGGCTATGGCTAAGCATTCTTTAATGGATTAAATTCAAATTCAAGTTCAAGTTCAAGTGCTAAATTCAAGTACAAACTCCATAGCTCAGGATATTATCTAGTACATGATATATATATTTTGATTTATTGTCTTTTTCTTGGGTAAGAAATTATTTTTTTCAACAGTTGAAATAAAATTATTCAAATCTGAAATATCCTGTCCTGTTAAGGTCTGATCTGAAAGATCTATAGGATGTGCTAAATAAACTCTTGTATCATTCTCTATGCTCCCTACTATATTTTGGGCCGAAAACTTATAATCCACTAAACTTGCTGTAGGCATCAAAAATTTATGCGCTAAAATCGGCCCTTTCATAAGATAGTCTCCTGCAAATAGCATGTTGCTATCTTGATCATACAATACAATGCTTTCAACATCATGCCCCGGAGCATAAAGCACCTGTAGCTTTCTTGCTCCTAAATCAACTATTTCTTTATTTCCAAATATCTCCTCAAAGCGAAACTCTTTTCCTTTCAACCCCTCCAAAATACCCAAATGAGAACTTTTGTGCGGTATAATCCGATTACCTTCTAATACCACTTGCCTTTTAACTTGATTTTCCGAAAGATAGATCGTATCAAACTTATTTATATTTCCTATATGGTCAAAATGATAATGGCTAATCATTACAACAACTGGTAAATCCGTAAGCTCCTTGACAACGGTTGAAATATCCCGATACCCTGTTCCCGCATCAAAAAGAATGGCACGTTCTTCGCCTAAAATTAAATAGCTATAGTTCCTTTGCCAGTACCTTGGCTCTCCAATCGCTATCGTTTTTTCATCTATGTATTTCAAGGTAAAATAATCGTCAAACCATTTCTCATCCTCCGCTATCTCTGTATCTTGCTGCTCGGATATTTTTCGTCGCCTAACTCCTATTAACGGCAATATTTCATACCTGTTTTTGATAATTATTAGCCCTAAAATAACAACTGAACATAATTTTGCTACGCCACCCCCAAATGTAAATAGTAGCACTACATAAAAAAATAAAACTACTACAAGCTTCGCTTCTTTGGATACAACTTTTTTATTTTTGTTAACTATCATACTGTTCCTCCTTCTTAATATATTTGTAAATACATTTATAATTATATACTTTTATATTAATTTTGTCGAGAGGCAACGTTCAAGTGTGAGCTAATATAAATATATTTTAAAATCTTTCATTAATTTTGGTTCTTTGTATAAAGAGCCTTTTTTTTATGCCTTAGAATATGATATAATTTAGGCTAAAATATATTAAAATTTGGAGGTTATCTATATGACATCAAAAGAACGTGTAAGAGTAGCTATGAGCGGCGGCAAGCCCGATCAAGTCCCTGCAGCATTCGAGGCTGTCGGCTCAGTTTGGACCAAGCTAATGAAACACTATGGTTTTTCAAACCGTGATCAGCTTTTTGAAAAGTTTCGTATTGACATTTATCCTACCGATGCTAGATATATTGGCCCAGCCTTAGAAAGCTACGTAGATTCAGAAGGCAATAAGGTCAATGTAAGCTATTGGGGTCACCACACCACTGTTCATACCACTGACGTTGGTTCCTATAACGTTACTGTTAAACATCCTTTGGACGGAATGACGACCATTGAAGAAATAAAAATCGGTTACACTTTTCCTAAAGTTGAATGGTTCGATTTTTCCAATATAACCAATGTTTGTAATAAATATCCAGACAAAGCTATCATTATCGGTCACCCTGGTCCTTTCCAAATGGTTACTAACTTAATGTCTATGGAAGAATTTTTTATCCTTATGTATGATGACCCAGAAGTCGCTTCTTATATTCTTGACCAAATGGTTGCATTTGAACTAGCTTATTACGAAGAATGTTTCAAAGCCGGTAATGGCAAAATAGATGTGCTTAGACCACATGATGATTACGGCACCCAAATTTCTATGCTCTTCAGTACGGATATGTGGGATGAATACTTTAAAGAGAACACGAAAAAGTTGGTAGACTTAGCCCATAAATACGGAGCCTTCTATCAACAGCATTCATGTGGAGCCGTAAGACCAATAATAGGGCGACTAATAGAGTGTGGCGTGGATGCTCTAGAACCAGTTCAAAAAGTATGCGGCCTAGAAATAGAATCCTTAGCCGAGGAATTCGATGGTAAAATAACTTTCCATGGTGGTGTCGATACTCAAGGTCTTCTTCCTAACGGAACCCCAGAAGAGGTCGCAGCAGAAACACGCCATATCATCGAAACACTAGGTAAAAATGGTGGCTACATCCTAATGGCTTCTCAATCTTTTGAGCCAGATGTACCAATCGAGAATATCGAAGCCGTTTATAGTGTGTCTAGAATAATTTAGGCTCTCCTTCCAGGCATACATGGGAACTTAAGAAAATTTTTTATGGAGTGTGTTCCTTCATTAACCAATCCTTAATATAGAAGGTAAGCATTTATTTTTGGCTGGAATC
>MDSO01000054.1_pt1 | contig 20035 bp, 20 predicted proteins | sample 1005691 | NCBI WGS metagenome assembly MDSO01 (sample SAMN05526595, study PRJNA338239) | gut metagenome | isolation source: stomach gut content | host: Acanthurus sohal | place: Saudi Arabia: Red Sea | collected 2011-04 | reverse complement strand
CTACTGAAAATGTATTTCAGCAGTCAGTATTAATTTTATCTTACTATAACGGCATTGCAAAAGCAATTAATACAAAAATTATAATATTAAAAATAGAACAAATTCCCATTGTACTACTTACAATTTCTTCATGTTCTTTTTCTCCTTCAATCTGAGATATTAACAGTGGCAAAATAAGCATTGGAGGCATAGCGATAAATGCTATATATGATACATCTAGCAATAAACTTTGTGGCATTAAGTTGTCTATTAATAAAACTTTAACACCGATTCCAACTGTAATAATAGTTATAGCTCTAACTATTATTAATTTAAAGCTCTCTTTTAAATATTTTTTATTGATGTTTGTTCCATATCCTAGACTAATCAATATAAACGGTGCTGATATATTGGACAAATAATCCATAGTAGATAAAATGCCTTGTCCGATAGGATTTAAGTTTAAATATGTAGATATCCCAGTAAAGTTTGCTAAAAGACCAACTAAAATACCTAAGATTATAGGAGATTTAAATACATTAATAAACATATATATATCTATTTTTTCCTGTTTCATTTCCACTCTAAATAAAATATAATATATAACCCAGATAAAAAACTCATGAGCTAAACCCATAACAGAAAACATTTCAAGATTTTCTGCACCAAACATCATTATAAATAAAGTCATACCCATTAAGCCAAACCCATATCCAGTGCTTACATATACATTGTATTTATAATGAAATATAGGTATACTATTTAATAATTTGCTACATATCATAAATAATGCTAATAATATCAGTGTTAAAATAACTAATATTCCATGCTCAGGCTTTACTTCCATATTTAAAAAAGTATTACACAATACACATGGTAACGCAACATTTAAAACTATCTTTTTTATATCCTTCATGCTTTGGTCTAAAATGAAGCCTGAATACTTAAACCATACTCCTAAAATAAACAAAAATATTATAGGTAATACTTTACCAATCATTTCTAACATTATATGCTCCCCTCAGCGAACATAGTTCGCAGCTAATAAAAAGTATAAGGGAGTGCAAAGTACCCCCTTATTATCTACCACCATTTAATTTGATTTGTAATATACTCTCTAATTTCAACAAATTCTGGAGATGTAAAATCTCTTGGGCGTGGAAGATTTATTTCTACTACTTCTTTTATAGTAGTTGGTTTATTTGATAGAATAATAACTTTTTCAGCTAAATATACAGCTTCTTCAACATTATGTGTAATAAATACCACTGTACTTTCAAGTTCTTTCCAAATCTTTAAAACTTCATCTTCCAAGTAATATCTCATTTTGATATCCATCTGACCATAAGGTTCATCCATTAATAACAAATCAGGATATAATGCAAATGCTCTACCAATTATAACTCTTTGTTCACAACTTACAGATAGTTGTCGTGGATATTGATGTCTAAATTGTTCAAGCCCTAGCAATGTTATGATTTTAGCTGTTCTTTCAGCTATCTCTTTTTTTGTGTATTTTTTTATTTTTAATCCAAATTGAATATTTCCCTCAACTGTAAGCCAAGGAATAGCAGAAGGTTCTTGGAAAGCGAAAGATAAGTTGTGTTTTTTAGGGTCAGCTGGTTCACCATCAATATATAGATCTCCAGAAGTAGGTTGAATAATTCTAGTCAAAAGATTAAGAAAAGTTGTTTTTCCACATCCAGTTGGGCCAACAACAACTATAAATTCTCCTTTTTTAATGGAAAAATTTAAGTCATTCAATACTTTTAAATCTCCATATGACTTGCTTAGTCCTTTAACCTCAATTTTGTCTGTTTTCATGTTTTCGCCTCCTTATAGTGCTAAATCCGTATTATTAGAAATCTCTTTTCTAAGATTTAAAAATTCCATGCTAGTCATGTTTCGAGGTCTTGGAATATCTATATTGTACGCTTCTTTTACTCTGGCTGGACATTGAGTGAGTAATAATATTCTATCACCAAGATATGCTGCTTCTTCAATGTTATTTGTAACAAATATAGTAGTCCTTTTTTCAGTTTGAGAAACTCTTACAAGTTCTTCTTCCATATTATATCTTGTTTGAGCATCTAGTTGCCCAAAAGGTTCATCCATTATCAGTATTTCTGGCTCGTTTGCATATGCACGTGCAATACCAACACGTTGTTTCATTCCTCCAGAAAGCTGATGAGGAAAGCTATTTTCAAATCCTTTAAGACCAACAAGCTCAATATATTTTTGTGCTTTATCTCTTCTTACAGATTTAGGTTCCCCACGAAGCTTTGGCCCTAGCTCTACATTTTCCATAACAGTTTTCCAAGGCATAAGCCCTAGTTTTTGAAACACCATGCTAAATTTATTACCCATTTTTTCTTTAGTAATAATTTCTCCATCAAGTAAAACTTCTCCACTAGTAGGTTGAATTAACCCCATAATCATATTTAATAGAACTGTTTTACCACAATATCCAGGACCCAAAATAACTAAAAACTCATTTTTTTGCACTGTAAACGATATGTTGTCAACAACCAAATTTTCTTGGCCATTTTCTATAAATATTTTCGTTATATTTCTAACCTCTAGTGTTACTCCATTCTGTATGCCCATGGACACATCTTCCTTTCTAACAATTCTACTCCTGCTGATAATAATGCCCCAACTACTCCTATTGCAATCATCCCTACCATGATTAGAGGAATATCAAAAAACTCAGAACCTCTTGTTATTAAAAAGCCAACTCCTTCTTTAGCTCCAATCATTTCAGCTGCAAGAACAACCATCCAACCAACTCCAATTGCATTTCTTATTCCAGCCATAATTGAAGGAAGTGCTGAAGGTATTGCTATTTCCATTAATAATTGCTTTTCTGTTGCTTGAAATGTATCTGCAACATCTATTAATGAATGATCTACCATTTTTATTCCTGTATAAGTATTTATAACTATAGGCATTAATGTGCCTATAAATACCATTACAATCTTTGACATTTCTCCTATTCCAAACCACATTACTATAATTGAAATCCAAGCAATTGGTGGAATTGGTCTTATTAATTCAAATAATACTCCTATTGTTTTACTTGCCACTCTACTCCAACCAATAGCAATACCCATTAATATTCCTATTATCGTTGAAAATATAAGAGCAATAATTACACGCCTTAAGCTTACAAATATATGTCCAAATAAATTGTATCCACTAACTGGTTTTTCAAACAGCAGTAGTAATCTATCCCAAACTTTTAAGGGTGTAGGAACAAGTTCGCTATTTTGACTTGATGCAAATAACCAGATTCCAATTAACATTAAAATAGAAATAACAGGTAATATTGTTATTAATAAATTGTTTTGTTTTTTCATGTTACACCCTTCCTTTCATCATAATTTTTTCTATTTTTCCAAATATTGTAGTTATGATAAATCCTAATAGACCAATTGTCATCATCCCCAAGATAATAATATCGATTCTTTGGAATTGTCTTCCCATTGTTATCATATATCCAAGACCCATATTAGCTGCAAGGAGTTCTGCTGCAACCAATGTACTCCATGCATTCCCTAAAGCTATACGAATTCCAGCAAATATCATAGGTATTGCAGAAGGAACTCCTATACTGTAAAATATTTCAAAGTTACTTGCACCGAATGTTTTTGCCATATTTATAAGTACTGGTACTGTTTGTCTAATTCCCGCTTGAGAATTTAATACACATGGAATAAATGCTGATAAAAAGATAATACATATCTTAGCAAAGTCGCCCACTCCAATCCACAAAATTGTTAGTGGTATCCAAGCAATTGGTGGAATTGGTCTTATTAACTCAAATATAGGTTTTACTAAACGATCAACTGTTTTATACCAACCCATAAGCAATCCTAAAGGTGTGCCAACTAATATTCCAAGCATCAAGCCTGATAATGCTATTTTCAAACTTTGCAATATATGCTGTTGTAAAGTTGCTCCATCTGGACTAGTATCACTAAATTTTGCAATCAATGTTTCAAAAACTTGAAGTGGTGTAGATAATGTTTTCGCAGAAATAAACCCTTGCATAACTAGTATTTGCCATACAAGTAAAAAACTTAATACAGTTATTACAGGTAATCCCCAGTTGATAAAAGATGTATTTTTTCCTCTCATTGTTGCCCCCCTTTAAATTATTTATTTTGGTAAAAATAAATTTGCCTAGACTATAATAGCTATTATACTTTTATATAGATATTGACTATTAGCCAATATCTTAAATACCGAACACAGCTACTTAGGTATTACTTATAAAGCTATAGTCTACAATTCATAGTTTAGGCAAACACTATTTATTATTTTGGTTTTGCCAAATTGTCTAAAAATGTAGTATTTAAATAAGCTGAGTTAAGAAACTTATCCAGGTCATTCGGTTTATAATTTCCTTGTTCTATATAGAATTTTAATGGTTCTATATTATATTCAATGAACTTATTGTAGTCTCCATTTTCAGACAATGTATTAAACATCTCTATATTTTCTTCAAGAGTATAGCTACTGGAATATGTTAAGTGTGCGACAATTTCTTCTTTTTCACTAGGAATTCCATTTTGTTCGTTCCACTCAATATACCAGTCAATTGCTTGATTTAAGTTTTCTTCAATTGCGTATGTCCAATCTACAGCTGCAAAATATAGTTCCATCCATTTTTGTAAAACTTCAGGTTTTTCATCAATAACTTGTTGACTAGTTGCCAAACCTGTAACTAGTATTATTCCAACATCATCAGCTTTCATAACAGCAGTGTTATTTTCATTTATGCTTCCATATGGATAATTAGTCCAAAGGCTTCCAACATCACATTTGCCAGCACGCAGTGCAGTGTTGATATTTGGAACTTCCATATGAGTTAATTTTATATTATCTGTTGTAAGACCAAGATATTCTAATCCTTTACTTAATACATAATGAAGGTTTGTTCCAACTAGAACAAATACTTCTTGGCCCTTCCAAACTTCTGCAGTTCCATAAAGTTCTGGAGCAGATGGAGTTACTTGGCCAGCGACAACAATGGGAGAATCATTTGGTGCAAAAAATTGTAATGAATGATAATCCCTTGAGCTTGCACCAATGTTTACAATGTCTTGGCCAATTGTTCCAGCTAGTATACCTCCACCAGCGTCACAGTCTCCTGAAGCCATAGCCTCAACCATAATTAATAATTTCTCCATCTAAATTGACATAATCAAACCCACCCAATTTTTCGATTAAATAATTATTAAATCCATGGGTGCTACCACTTAAACTTCCAATATTCAGTGATAGTTTTTCAGTTAAAGACTCAATATTTCCAAATGCTTCTTGTGCATATGTAGCTTCAGTACTTAATTCTTCTTTATCACCTACATCACATCCTGTAACCATTGCTATACTCATTGTTAATAAAATAAACTTTTTAATTGCTTTCATAATTTATCTCTTATAATATAGTAAACATATTTTAATAACTATTCATATACCAGTTGTTCTAGTTGAATATTTTATTATATTAGATGTACTTATAAGTTGCGGTATTTTTGAGGGTTTGGGCTCAAAACTCACAAAAGGAGATTCACTCCTGCACTACTATAATCAAATTTAGTTGCTACTGTGCCTTTATTATAATTATATTGTTGAATAAATAAAAAAGCATAAAAAGAAACATTAACATTTGATATAATAGGTGCAGAACTATAAAAATCAACTGTACAAGTTGTTGGGCTTCATGATAAGGGATTTAGCAACAACGTGACTAAATCTGTTATATTTGGTTATAACACTATATAAAGAATATGACTCTAGCTTTTATGGAAAAATATGCACTATTTCTAAGCTAAACAAATTGTTCAACAATCTATATAATGGAATTAACTAGCACAAGACGTGTTCAGGTTTATGAAATTACAATAGCTTTGAATATCGGTATAACTAGTTTTTATTTTTGTGCTGCTAGATTGTCTAAAAATGTAGTATTTAAATATGCTGGATTAAGAAATTTATCCAGGTCATCCGGTTTATAATTTCCTTGTTCTATATAGAATTTTAATGGTTCTATATTATATACAATGAACTTATTGTAGTCTCCATTTTCGGACAATGTATTAAACATCTCTATATTTTCTTCTAGTGTATATGGCTTTTGATATTGCATGTGTGCAACAATCTCTGATTCTACACTAGCGATACCATTCTCTTCATTCCATTCAATAAACCATTTTATTGCTTGATTTAAATTCTCTTCACTTGCATAAATCCAATCTACTGTTGCAAAGTACAGTTCCATCCATTTTTGTATTGCTTCAGATTTTTCATCAATGGCTGGTTGACTTGCTGCTATTCCCGCTAATAATACTGTACCTGTATCATCAGCTTTCATAACAGCAGTGTTATTATTGTTTAAATCTCCATATGCATAATTGGTCCAAACGCCTCCAAGTTCACATTTACCTGCACGTAAAGCAGTATTAACATTTGGAACTTCCATATGAGTTAATTTTACATCATCTGTTGTAAGACCAAGATGCTTAAGTCCATTGCTTAAAACGTAGTGAAGGTTTGTTCCAACTGGGACAAATATTTCTTGACCTTTCCAAAGTTCCGGCGTGCCATAAAGTTCTGGAGCAGAAGGAGTGACTTGGCCAGCAACTACGATAGGAGAATCGTTTGGTGCAAAAAATTGTAATGAATGATAATCTCTTGTAGCTGCACCAATATTCACAATATCTTGGCCAATTGTTCCAGCTAAAATTCCACCAAGTCCATATAATCCAACTTCACAATCTCCTGAAGCCATAGCTTCCACTATAATTGGGCCACTGCCAAATATAGTAGTTTGACCATCTAAATTAGCATATTCAAAACCTCCTAATTTTTCAATTAGATGATTTGTTACTCCATGTGTACCAGCACTTATAACACCTATATTTAATGTTGTTAATTCTTCTAAAGGTTCAATATTACCAAATGCTTCTTGTACATATTCATATGTAATTTCATCTTTTGTTTCTTCAACATTTATCCCACATCCTGTAAGCATTACTATACTCATTGTTACCATCATAAACTTTTTAATTTTTGCACTCATAAAATCCCCCTGTATCTCACTTCCTATAATTAATAAAAATTAAACTGAGTTTAACTACTATAGGGTATTGAATAAATAATGATAAATCTTTAATTTCTCACCCAGGAATAAAAAAGTAAATAAATATTATTACACTATAAAGAAATCAGTTTTATTAATTAAATATACTAAATGAAAATGAATTATCTAACAATCTATACTGTAAAAGTGCCCTTCGCTAACATACTTTAGGAAGGACACTTTATATATTTAAGTCAAAACTTACTTAAATATATAAGTTCAAACTTAATTATTATTTGCCTGCTAAGTTATCTAAAAATGTATTATTTAAGTAAATTGGATCAAGGAATTTATCCATATCTTCAGGTTTATAATTTCCTTGCTCAATATAGAATTTTAATGGCTCTACGTTATATTCCATAAACAGGTTGTATTTTCCATTTTCAGATAAAGTATTAAACATACTTATATTTTCCTCAAGAGTATAACATTTTTGATATTGCATATGGGCAGCAATTTCTTCTTTTACACTAGGAATTCCATTTTCTTCATTCCACTCCATAAACCACTCAATTGCTTGATTTAAATTTCCTTCACTTTCATATGTCCAGTCCACTGCTGCAAAATATAATTCCATCCACTTTTGTAAAGCTTCAGGTTTCTCGTCGATAATTGATTGACTAGTTGCCATCGCTGTAACTAGCACAGTTCCAACATCATTAGCTTTCATGATAGCAGTGTTTTTTTCATTTATAGTCCCATATGGATAATTAGTCCAAAGTCCACCTATATCACATTGACCAGCACGCAAAGCAGTGTTAATATTTGGAACTTCCATATGAGTTAATTTTACATCATCTGTTGTAAGGCCAAGATGTTGTAATCCATTGCTTAACATATAATGAAGAGTTGTTCCAACAGGAATGAAAATTTCTTGGCCTTTCCAAAGTTCAGGTGTGCCATAAAGCTCTGGTGCTGAAGGAGTGACTTGACCTGCTGTAACAATAGGAGAATCATTTGGTGCATAGATTTGTAGTGCATGATAATCTCTTGATGCTGCTCCAATGTTTACCATATCTTGGCCAATTGTCCCAGCTAGTGTCCCACCAAGTCCATATGGGCCAACTTCACAATCTCCTGAAGCCATAGCTTCAACCATAATTGGACCACTACCAAAAACAATAACTTCTCCATCTAAGTTAGCATATTCAAAACCACCTAATTTTTCAATTAGGTAATTATTAAATCCATGTGTACTGCTACTCAAACTTCCAATATTTAATGTCACTGCTTCGGCTAAAGGTTCAATATTGCTAAAGGCTTCTTGTGCATAATTATGTGTAACTGCAGAAACATCTTCAACTTCAGTATTTCCTCCACATCCTGTAAGCATTACTATACTCATTGTTAACATCATAAACTTTTTAATTTTTGTACTCATAAAATCCCCCTGGTATTGTTTTCTCACTAAACATTATTTTTTTTCTATTATGTATAGTAGAAGTAGTCATTAAGTTGTCTCTCATATACTAGACGCAATTGGAAATTGTACTTAAAATAATTATCTAAAAGAGTAATTTAAATCTCAATATGTATTGATTTAATCTGCTTTTAGTATACTAGAAAATTATCTTACCTTTAGATATGATTGAATAGATATGATTGAAAAATTATAAAATGCATCCACTATATTGGGTGAATAATGTTCACCCAATATTATACTAGACGCAATTATAAATTGTACCTAAAATAATTATCTAAAAGAGTAATTTAAAGCTCAATGTGTATTGATTTAATTCCTGAATCATGATAGGAAATCAAAGATTTATATCAGTCACATTTATATTTTACATACTATACTTTAAACTAAACTCCTAAAGACCTAGTTTCTTCGTTTTCTAATTCAAAATGGAACGCTGCTAACATGTCTTCTGTTATATTAAGATTTTTGTTTAATGCTACTTCTACCTTTTTAATTAATGACATAGCATCTAATCCATATCTTTTCATTAGATATAATTTAGAACCACCATGCATGTATTCATCGTTAATTCCTATTTTATATAATTTTTTGCCAATTCCTTCTTCAGCCATTTTATCTGCTACTATGCTTCCTAGCCCCCCCAGTATGTTATGGTTTTCCATTGTAACAACTCCATGCTTAGACTTTTTAATAGCATTCATTAACTCTATATCTTCAAATGGTTTTAAGCAAGTTACATGTCTATGATGTACAGATATACCTGCCTTTTTTAGGGAACTAACTACTCTTATAGCTTCTTCAGTACAAACTCCAGAAGATAAAATTACAATGTCATCTCCATCACTTAATTGTCTTGATTTATTAATTTCCATTGGAGTGTTAAATAACACAGGTAATTCGCCTCTTAATACACGAACATAAATTGGTCCATTAATCGAATCGCTCATTTCAAAGAAACTTTCAACATCTGTTGCATCTCCGCATTCAATAATAGTCATATTTGGAACTGTACGCATAACTCCAATATCATCAATGGCTTGATGAGTTGCCCCAGCCGGAGAAGTTACTCCAGGAACAGAGCCTACAAGTCTTACTTTTGAATTTGGATGTGCAATAGACATATGTACCATATCTAATGAACGTCTATAAATAAACACTGCAAATGTATGAATAAAAGGAACAAATCCTTCCATTGCCATTCCGCCTGCAAAACTGTGCATATTTTGCTCAGCTATTCCTAAAGAATAAAATCTATCTGGATAATTATCCAAGAAACCTCTAACTTCACAACCTCCACTCAAGTCAGCAGACATTGCAATAACTTCTGGATGATCTTTTGCATAGGCTACAATTGCTTTATCGTATACTAACGTTTTTCTCTCCATTTTTTAAGCCTCCTATTTTTCCATCTCTTTAAATTTTTCTATTAATGCTTCATATTTTTCAATTTCATCTGGGTCGATACGTACATAGTGTATACGATGTCCTTTATCAAGTAATGGTGGAACTTGATAAACTGCATTTGTTTGTGCTAAGACAACTCTTGGTTTGCCATCTTTGTTTGGAGATTGATTAATAATTGCTTCTAATACTTCACAATTATGTCCATCAACTTCATATACTTCACAGCCAAATGCTTCAAATCTATCTCTTAAAGTATGTTCCATATCACAAACAAATGTCATTTTACCATCACATTGTTGTCTATTTTGGTCCACTATAACAACCATATTATTTAGTTTTTTCAAACACATAGCTTGAATAACTTCCCAAGTCATACCTAGTTGACATTCTCCATCTCCAAGAAGTACAATATTTCTACCAGTTTCTCCTTTTAATTTTCTTGCCATTGCAATTCCTGCTGCCATTCCCATAGCTTGCCCTAGTGAACCTCCATTAATATCTAATCCAGGAGAATGTGCTTCACCAATATGTTCGATTACATAGCCATCCTTTCCAAACTTTTTAAATCCTTCCTCAGATAGTCTACCTGTTGCTACAAGTGTTGCATATAGTACAACTGAATATTGAGATGGTGAAAGGTAAAATCTATCTAAATCTGGTCTTCTTTCGCCATTATACTTAGCGCCAGTAATCCCTTTATTAGTTGCATTCGGTGGCCCTGGAAAATACACTGGATCAATTGGAGTTTCAACATCAGTAATGTTCATAGCTCTTGTATATAATGTAGCTAATATTTCTGAACCTGAACAAGCTTGACTAATGTTACAGCCTCCACTACGTAATGCTTGTTCCAGTACTCTCCTTCTAATTCCTGCTGCAACTTTATATGGATCTAAATTTTTTCTTTCCATTATTAAATTCCTCCTATTTTTATATCTCTAATTCATAATTTTGCTCTGGAACACAACGAATACTTCCTCCACCATCGCAATAAATAGTTTGCCCTATAATTCCACTTGCTTGATCACTTGCCAAGAAATTTACTGTGTTTGCTATTTCCATTGGGTCTAAGAAACGGTCAATTGGCATCATTGGAAGAATTTCATCTTGTTTTACAGCTCCAACTCTTATTCCTTCTTTTACCATATCTGTTAACGCCCATCCTGGAGATACTCCATTAACTCTTACTCCATAACGTGCCCATTCATTGCCTAAAGCTCTTGCTAATCCTTCAACTGCAGCTTTAGTTATACAATATGGTGAACGATGAGAAGTTGCTCGGCTTGCTGTACCTGATGCTATGCAAATAATTGAACCTGAGCCTTTTTTTAACATTATTTTAGCAGCCTCTTGAGATGCAATCCAGTGTGATTTTAAATTTACATCATTAATTAAATCCCAATCTTCTTCTTTAAAATGTTCTGATGCACGACGAATTTGTATAGCAGCATTATTTACTAAAATATCTAGCGTGCCAAAATTATCTACTGCAAATTGTATCATTCTTTTTATTTGCTCAGATTTTGATAAATCAACTGAATATGACAATGTTTCATATCCTTTTGAATTTAATTCGTTACTTGTTTCTTTAGCTAAGTCTGATATTAAATCTGCTACAATAACTTTTGCTCCCGCTTCAGCTAATCTTTGACAAATAGCTTTTCCTATTCCTCTTGCTCCTCCTGAAACAATTGCTACTTTACCTTTATTTTCCATATTTTATTTCCTTCCTTTAATTAAATATATTGTCTGACCTTTTAAATAATTAAAATACTTACCTACAAAATTATTTTTTTTATGGGAATATTCCGTGGTAGATACTTTAATACCAATTAGTGAAATTAAAAAAATGTATAAAATCAACCAGCAATTTATCCAAATTCAAAAACATGTTTTTACTGCTATGCATAAATACATTCTACAACCTTTTTTATATACAGTCAATATAAAAGTGATTATAATTTTTAACATTCTCTAGTCATTTTTTTATTAATTATTTATAATGACAAAAATATTAAAATTTTTTATCATTATTCTGCTTTTTTTTATATGTACATATGTTTAATTTTTACATGCTAATTTTTTTGATTTATATTTTTGGTTAAGATAGTTATTATGTATCTATTTAATATTTACATATAATTTGATTTAGCGTTATTTAATAGTTAATTATAAATAAAAATTATTTATATGTTTATGTATCATATTAGATAGCTATAGTTTTTTATACATGTTACATTTCTTAAAACATAATCATAATTGGTATGGTAAAGTCTCTTTTTGCTACATCTTATAGTTATTATAAATAATGGTATATACCATTCAATTTACCTCTTATTCTAGGAAATTGCAGGACAAACTTGACTAAATCCTTTATCATGAATAAAAAATGAGGCTATGGGAATAGTAGAACTTGTGGTTGTGATTTTCGCTTATAAACTCTTAAAAACCATTTCAGCTTAAGTACGTTTAATAATTTTCACTTGGAAATAGTATATTTTTATATAAAAGGTAGAGTACTATCCTTTATATAGTAATATATAACAGATTTATTCACGTTGTTCTTAAATCCGTGATGAATAATAGAATAAGCCCAATAACTTATATAGTTGATTTTTATAGTCTCACCTTTATTATATCAAATTTTAATGTTTCTTTTTATACTTTTTCATTTTTCTAAGAACCTATTTTATATAAAATTTCCCAAAGAGTTTTTATATCATATATATCTGTTATAATTTCGCCTAAATTTAATTTTATTTGTACAACTTCCTGACAAATATCATCAACGATAACATAACTCACTAAAGAAATGTCTTTCATATTTTCTATTTATCCTATATAATATCTGTATGACTCTAACATATATATAATCTGCCTAAATACTTGTAGATTTTAGGTTTATAACAACATATGTTTAGAGTTTTTTTATTTTTTAACCATTTTTTAACTAGTACAAGAGGTAATATTTGCATAATTATTTAATCCATAAAACATTCTTTCATACTATTTCCACTCATACAATTAGATATTTTTGTTCAGTATCACCTAATTACAAACTAAAAGTGTAAAAAAATGTAAATTATGTCAACCAATAAAAGAATCAACATGTATAAATGTAAATTTAAGCATATATTCAAATTAGTTTTAAATTAATAATTTGAATTTTTGAGTAAAATAAATTTCAAATTAGACATTAAAAATAAAGATAACTAAAAAAAATTTCTTGCAAATGAATTATAAAACAGTTATAATTTCATTAATGAGAATTTAGAATTATTACATAAAATTGGAGGAAGTTAAAATGTGGAAAAAAGTATTAGTATTAGGTTTAAGTGCATCAGTACTAACCGCTTGTGGTGGAGTTCAGCAAACTGAAGGTTCAGAAAAAACAGAAACTATTAAAATTGGAGCAAGTTTTGACTTAACTGGACCATATGCACAATACGGAAATGCTGCAAACAATGGAGTACAAATGGCAATTGAAGAAGCAGGAATTGTTGATGAAAAAGTTCTTGAATATCTTGTTGAAGATAATAAAGGGACACAAATTGAGGCAGCAAATACATTTAAAAAATTATCAGATAGTAAAAAAATAGATGTATTTATTGGGGCAGATGTAAGTTCAAATAGTGAAACAATTGCAAATCTTGCACAAGAAAAAGAAATACCTATGATAACACCAACTGCAACAAAAGAAAATATTACATCAATTGGAGACCATATTTTTAGAGCTTGTTATATTGATCCCACTCAAGGAGAATTATTAGCACAATTTTCTACAGAAGATTTAGGAGCAAAAAAAGCTATTATCATGGTAAATTCAGAAAATGCATATTCTACAGGAATATCAGATGCCTTTATTAAAGAGTTTGAGGCAAATGGTGGAAAAATTATAAAACAAATAAACTATGGTTCAGCTGATGTAGACTTTAGACCAATTTTGGGGACAATTCAAGGAGTCGAAGCAGATGTTATTGTAATTCCAGATTATTATGAAACAATAGGAATGATTGCACCACAAATTAGAGAACTAGGTATTACAACTACACTTATTGGTGGAGATGGATGGGACGGAGTTACTGAACAAACCAAAAATAATCCTGAAGCTGTTGAAGGAAGCTATTTTGTAAACCATTACACAGTTCAAGATGAAAGTGAAATTGTTCAAGATTTTATTACAAACTATACAGAGAAATATGGAGAAACACCAAACGCATTTGCAGCATTAGGATATGATGCAGCAAAAATGTTAATTGAAGCAATTGACATAGCTGATTCAACTGATGACACAGCTGTTATTAATGCACTAGTAACAGGAACATTCGAAGGAGTAACAGGAACAATAACATTTGATGAAAATAGAAACCCAGTTAAAACAGTATCTGTTATACAAATCACTAATGGAGAAAATACTTTATATAAAAAGTTAGATCCATCTCAATACTAAACTTAAAATCAAAAGAATATTCTTTTGATTGCTTAATTTTTCATAATAATAGAGGAATATCATACTTTGTAAACTTGTTAAAATTTAAATATAGTTATAGTGTTTTAAAATCACAATATACTAAGCACATTTAAATTTTAATGAGCTAATTCTAGTGTAATTTTTAATGTTGTAAAAAAATGGTTTTATGACCTCTTAGGGTGTTGAATAAGTAAAAAAGTAAACAACTTTTAAAACAGGGAGTTGGGATCGCAGCCCACAATCAGGGCTTTGCCATAAATCCACATTACTTTATTCCTTAATCTTTTGTTGTAAACAAATATTATTACACTATAAAGAAATTAGCTTTATTAGTTAAATGTACTAAATGAAAATGAATTTATTCAACAACTACCCTCTATTATAGAAAAGGAGGAAACATTATGGAATTATTTATTCAACAAATTATTAACGGACTACATATAGGTAGCATTTATGCTTTAATTGCTTTAGGATACACTATGGTTTATGGTATTGTGAAGCTAATAAATTTTGCACATGGAGATATTATGATGGTTGGTGCATATACAGCATTTGTGGGAATAACTATCTTTGATTTATCTATCCTTATGGCACTACTTCTTTCTGTTTTAGTTTGTAGCATACTTGGCGTAACTATTGAAAAAATAGCATATAAACCACTTAGAAATGCACCAAGAATGTGGGCATTAATTACAGCAATAGGAGTAAGTTTTTTTCTACAATCACTAATAATGATTTTATTTGGAGCAAGTACTAAACCCTTTCCATCATTTCCATCAAACCCTATAAAAATAGGAAGTCTACAAATTAGTCAAATAACAATAGTATCTGTTGTGGTTGCTGTAATTCTTATGATCTGTTTAGAACTATTTATTAAGAAAACTAAACTAGGTAAGGCTATGAGAGCATCTTCAGAAGATGCCCAGGCAGCATCTTTAATGGGAATATCAGTAAACAAAACAATTTCACTAGCATTTTTCATTGGATCAGCACTTGCTGCGATAGGGGGAGTTTTATTTGTAGTGGCATATCCACAAGTAAAGCCTATGATGGGAGTAATGCCAGGATTAAAAGCATTCATTGCAGCAGTTCTTGGCGGAATAGGAATAATTCCTGGAGCTATGCTTGGAGGATTTACTTTAGGGTTTATTGAAAGTTTTACAAAAGGATTTGTTTCATCATTTTGGCCACCAGCAACTTTATGGGCAGATGCAGTATTATTTAGTGTATTAATTATTGTATTATTAATAAAACCAACTGGGATTTTAGGTAAAAATATTAGGGAGAAGGTGTAATTTATGAAATCTAATACTACAACTAAATTTTTAGCTATTTCTATTGTAACATATGCAATTTTAGCAGTGTGTATGGCAACAGGGGTTATTAATGGATATATTAGCGGAATAATAGTATCAATTTTGATTAATATAATTATGGCAGTATCATTGGCTTTTGTTACTGGATATTTAGGAGAATTAGTTTTAGGGCATGCTGGATTTATGGGAATTGGAGCATATGTGTCAGCTATTATTACAATGAATATTGATTTACCTATGTTTATTGAATTTCCTTTTGCTGTAATATGTGGAGGAATATTTGCAGCTCTTATTGGAATTTTAATTGGAATACCTGCTCTGCGTTTAAGAGGGGATTATTTAGGAATAATCACTCTAGGATTCGGAGAGATTATTCGAATAGTTTTAAATAATTTAAAAATTACAAATGGTGCACAAGGACTTTCAGGAGTGCCAAGTTATAGCAACTTTACAATTACATTTTTAATAGTTATTTTAACTATTGTTATTTTATATAAGATTATCAATTCAAGACAAGGAAGAGTTGTTATTGCAATACGTGAAAATGAAATAGCAGCAGATTGTGTTGGCGTTTCAACATTTTATTATAAAACAATGGCATTTAGTATAGCAGCATTATTTGCAGGAATAGGAGGAGGATTGTATGCACATTATCATACAGTAATAAATCCAACAAGTTTTGGATTTGCTCTTTCTATAGAATATTTAATTATAGTAGTTCTTGGAGGCATGGGAAATTTATTTGGAACAGTTTTAGCAGGAATTATTCTAGGCATATTAAATGAGGCACTAAGAAGCTTTTCCGAATATAGAACTATAATATATTCACTAGTACTAATTACTATAATGATTTGTCGTTCAAAAGGGATTACTGTGCAAATAATTATATCAAAAATTAATGTATCCAAAAAAAACAATCCCGAGAAGTTGAACCAAAGGAGGCATAAAAAATGTTAGAAGTAGAAAAAATAAGTGTAAACTTTGGTGGAATTAAACCAGTTGATCAATTTGATTTAAGCTTAAAAAAAGGAGAACTGGTAGGATTAATTGGTCCAAATGGTGCTGGTAAAACTACTGTTTTCAACTTACTTACAGGTGTATACACTCCTACTGAAGGCAAAATTACTTTGGAAAATCAAATAATAAGTAACTTAAAACCTTTTCAAATTGCAAAAAAGGGAATTACTAGGACATTTCAAAATATCAGATTATTTAAATCTATGACTGTTATTGAAAATGTTAAAGTAGCCTTTGACAATCGTATTAATTATACTATTCTTGATAGGTTATTTGATACTAGAAAATATAAAGAACAAGAAAAATGGTTACAAGAAGAATCTATGAAAATTCTTGATGTCTTTGGTTTAGGGGAATATTCAGAAGAACAGAGCATGAATTTGCCTTATGGAAAACAAAGAAAACTTGAAATTGCTAGAGCACTAGCTGGTGATCCGAAAATACTTCTCCTTGATGAACCCGCAGCAGGAATGAACCCTCAAGAAACTTTGGAACTTAGAGAGACCATTAAATTAATAAGAAAGCAATTCGATATAACTATTCTTTTAATTGAACATGATATGAATTTTGTTATGGATATATGTGAAAGACTAGTTGTTATTGAATATGGTAAAATAATTGCAAAGGGAACACCAAATGAAATTAAACATAACGAACGAGTTATAAATGCGTATCTTGGGCAGGGGGCATAAAATGCTAGAAGTTAAAAACATAAATGTTTACTATGAAAATATACAGGCTTTAAAAGATGTTAACTTTAATATAAATCAAGGTGAAATAGTTACTTTGATTGGTGCAAATGGAGCTGGTAAAACTACTACTTTGCAAGCTTTAAGTGGTATGGTACCTGTTAGCTCAGGTGAAATTATTTTTGAAGGTAAGCCACTTACAAATATTGAAGCACACGAACTTATTAATTTAGGAATTGCTCATGTTCCTGAAGGTCGGCGAATTTTTTCTAAAATGACAGTTATAGAAAATTTAGAACTTGGCGCATATAAAGTTAATGATAAAAATCAAATTAGTGAAGATATGGAAAAGATGTTTAAAAGTTTCCCTCGTCTTGAAGAAAGAAAAACTCAAATAGCAGGAACAATGAGTGGTGGAGAGCAACAAATGTTAGCAATTGCCAGAGCTTTAATGTCACGTCCAAAGCTACTTTTAATGGATGAACCTTCTATGGGGCTTGCTCCTGTTTTAGTTCACGAAATATTTAAAATTATACAAGATATTAATAAGCAAGGAGTTACTATTGTTTTGGTTGAACAAAATGCTAATATGGCTCTTAAAATAGCTAATAGAGGTTATGTCCTTGAAACTGGAAAGGTTGTGCTTTCTGGAACTGGATTGGATTTACTAAATAATTCTGCTGTTAAAGAAGCATATCTTGGTAGTTAATTAATTTATATAATTAAGGTACTAAGGTACTTATATTTTATTGTTGGAGAAGTGGAGGTCCCATGATAACAACATCTAAGGGGAACTCTAAAAGAATGTCATCATTTATTTAAATGTACAGATTTTAATACACTAGTTATAGAGAAAAATAATAATAACTGCTAGATACTAACCAATATAAGTACATTTAATATAAAAAATATGATAAAAAATAGTGCTATAAAGCTCATAGTTTTATCTATGAAGTTTAATAGCACTATTTTTTTTTAAAATTTTTATTGATAAACAAATTGCAAATTGCATATGATAGTATATAATTTATATTACAACATATTTGAAAGGAATTGATTTATGAAAAATTTAGTATTTAGTTTATTAGCAATTACCGTAGGAATAAGTCCAGTTTTAGCAGCTCCAAATATGCCAGTTGCTCCATTACCAGAATATAGTGTAGATAATGATATGTCTTTTCCTCCCAATCATAATTTACCAGTTGCTCCATTGCCAGAATATAGTGTAGATAATGACATGTCTTTTCCTCCCAATCATAATTTACCAGTTGCTCCATTGCCAGAATATAGTGTAGATAATGATATGTCTTTATTTCCTAATTACAGTCTGCCAGTGGTTACACCTCCAGGATATAGTGTAGATAATGATATGTCTTTACTTCCCAATCATAATATGCCAGTTGCTCCATTGCCAGAATATAGTGTAGATAATGATATGTCTTTTCCTCCCAATCATAATATGCCAGTTGCTCCATTGCCAGAATATAGTGTAGATAATGATATGTCTTTAGCTCCTTAATTTTATTAAAACTTGAAACTAAGTTTATTGCAATACTTTTTTATTCCATTCAAAAAAACTTCCATTGGTGTTTGGTAGTCCAACACTTTTCTTAGTTATTTATTATTTGTACAGCTAATACAAGGTCTTCTACGCTAATTTTTGTAAAATGATATCATTTTATGAAATATTGGTGTAGTAGCCCTTTTGTGTTTTGGTTTGTATTTCTTTCTCAAGAATGATATGAGTTATCAAATATACTTCATTTTTTAATTCCTTTTCTATTACTTTAAAATTTGTAAATTCTTACCTGTTATCACATATAAATATTTTTTCTAGGTATTTCTTTAAATTATATAGCTTGCAAATATATCCTTTTTTTATTTAAATTCTACTTTAGTGGTGAGTATTGCATTTAACTGCACATATTGACATAAATAAAAACTAAAACCAGTTTGTTGAATAAATGATGGATGATAAATCTTTAATTTATCATCCATCATTTATTCAACACCCTACATACATCTAATTATTCTTTTATTATTCAACAAACTATCTAGGTATATATTTAATAGATTTAGGAAATAATTTAATAGATTTAATTTTTTTATTTAAGGAGGTATTTTAAAGTGTCAAAAGTAACTTTAAAATCAACAAAACAAGAAATTATAGGATAATGGCAGGAAAGTCTCCTCAATCCAGTAAGCGTATTGGGAAACTAGTACGTAGACAACGGCTTAACCGTTGCAATATACCACTTGAATTGCTTGGAACCCCTAAAGCCAATCAAACTACAACGCAAGTATGAAACATAACTAAACGTGAAATAATATTGCCTATTTTAATAAAGAGGATAAATATTTTGGTTGCGAAAGCAGAAAAAATTGGTTGGATAGTATATGGTTAAATCCTAAGTACTACAGCAATGGGCAATAAGCAGGTAAGCTCCAATACATGATAATGAAGAATCGCTTCATCATAGGAGAAACTTCAACGACTAGACCTCTTGAGGGTCGTACACCATAAGTGATTGATGGTGGAAGTGGGTGGCTCTTAACACGTAAAGGTGAAGAAGAAGATATAGTCTGTGC
>MDSO01000053.1_pt1 | contig 20154 bp, 13 predicted proteins | sample 1005691 | NCBI WGS metagenome assembly MDSO01 (sample SAMN05526595, study PRJNA338239) | gut metagenome | isolation source: stomach gut content | host: Acanthurus sohal | place: Saudi Arabia: Red Sea | collected 2011-04 | reverse complement strand
CAATAACTTCTGGCTCAATAACTTCTGATTCAGTAACTTCTGGCTCAATAACTTCTGATTCAGTAACTTCTAGCTCAATAACTTCTAGCTCAATAACTTCTGGCTCAGTAACTTCTGGCTCAATAACTTCTGGCTCAATAACTTCTGGTTCAATAACTTCTGGTTCAATAACTTCTAGCTCAATAACTTCTAGCTCAATAACTTCTGGCTCAGTAACTTCTGGCTCAATAACTTCTGACTCAATAATTTCTTCTACTATTTCTTCATTAGATAAGTGTACAGGGATTTCTTCGATTGTTTCGATCTCAAGCTCTAATTGTGGAGGATCCTCTTTAAGATCAGCCGCCGGTTGGAAATCTTCATCCACAACAAGAATAGGATCTTCGATCTCAATAATTTCACTCTCAATGATTTCTTCTGCAGGAACGATTTCGGTTAACTCAATAACTTCACCTTCAATAATTTCTTCAGCTGGAATAAGTTCTACCATCTCAGTGATTTCTTCCGCAGGAATGCTTTCTTCAGTAGGAACGATTTCTTCAGCCGGTATAATTTCTTCCGCAGGAATGCTTTCGGTTAACTCAATAACTTCACCTTCAATAATTTCTTCAGCTGGAATAAGTTCTACCATCTCAGTGATTTCTTCAGAAGAAACGATTTCAGTTAACTCAATAACTTCACCTTCAATAATTTCTTCAGCTGGAATAAGTTCTACCATCTCAGTGATTTCTTCAGAAGAAACGATTTCAGTTAACTCAATAACTTCACCTTCAATAATTTCTTCAGCTGGAATAAGTTCTACCATCTCAGTGATTTCTTCAGAAGAAACGATTTCAGTTAACTCAATAACTTCACCTTCAATAATTTCTTCTCCAGGAACGATTTCGGGTAACTCAATAACGTCGCCCTCAATGATTTCTTCAGCTGGAATAACAGCTAGGTCCCCATTTCCTTTGATAGAAACTTCTAAGGTTGGATGAATTTCTACTGGTAAAAATTGTGGCACTGCTTCTTCATCTATACCAAGAAAAGTTAATTCACCAACTACAGATGGATTTTTAAAGGCTTGATTTATTGTATCATTCCAACCCAAAATTGTATGGCGCTCGCCAACACTTTCAGATCCATTGTTGATTTGGAAGTCGAATCCTATACTTTCGCCAGCCTTCGCCTGGTATGTAGTATGAGGTATTTTGGCTTGTGTTACATATCCATTGTCTGTTAAAACAACCGATGTGATTATTCCTTCCGGTGCATTCGCATGCGTCTCTAATAGCCCATCTGGATGAATCTTGATCCAAAACTCTGTATCATCGTATTTTTCATTTACTCGGTCTTTTGTTGGATTAAAATAAAATTCTGCACAATCTCCTTCATGAAGCTTTAATGGATTTTTGTAAATTTCTGAATCATTGACTTCTGCTAATATGTATAAAAATTCTTCGTCCCACATGGTTTTTACTGCAGAAAATTCTGTATCTTCGGTAACCTCACCACGTTTTGCGTGTAAATCCGTAATTCCCGGGATATCATTCCATATCGGATCAATCCTCTCTTGGCTTATGACCGGACTACCGTATGTTACATTGCTGTTCTTTACAGGATGATCTGCAAATAAATTCGTTGCAGATAGACCAATTAATCCTGCAATAACTAATGTTGAAAACTTTTTCATAATATAGATGCCTCCTAGATTTTTAAATTTTGCTGATTGCTATCACTTGTTGTTTGTTATGTTTTAATATCCAAATATAAGCACTATCGAATCTATGTCGCAATACTTGGATTTCTATTAATAGAATCGACAAAAAAACTAACAAACATTAGGTCTATTATTCTTTTTCTATTGGATAAGCATAATACCAATTTAAGAAAGGCTTGAATTGCTAGGCCAATACTGGATTCTAGGCATATTCAAACCTTTCTAGTAAAATCTGTCAATAACCTTTTAATCTCTTAACCTCTTGGGCTATTTCTGAATTTCTTAACTTTTTTTGACACTCCCCACGCCTAAAGGCGGGGGATTCTAAAGTGATTAAAGGACATACAAATTCATTTCTGAGCGTCCAACCTTTAGTTATGGGTATGCCATTACCCTTCATACAACAGGACATATAGTCTTATATGCTGATACACTTTTACCATGTATCCGAGACCCTGAGTCCTTAATAAATAGTTTTAACGACTTTTTCTTGTCGTGTTTCACTTTAGAAACATTTTCGGTGCATTGAATATTTTACGCTAGAAATGACTACTTCTAGCAACCGTTTATATTCAGTTGTATTTAAAGTATATCCAAAAAATAAAAGATATAAACATCTTTTGAAAAAAAAATTTAATAGCCTTATATCCCCATAGCTAAAGCTAGGGGCTTTACGGCTTGTCTGGTAAAGTAAGAGAAGCTAACGAATAGAATTTGAAGAAAGCGAAAGTCAAGGGCGCAGCTTCGCTGCGACTCTATCCGGCCGCTTCGCGTCCACCTTCCGGGGGACGGAAGGCTTAAGTGCGTGCTACCCCTTAGTCAGATACTACTTTGGGCACCCATTCCGACTTCACAAAATTGCGGAGGAGGTGTCAGCGTTAGCTGACGGAGGGAGAAAGCGTGACTTCAAGTTGTAGTTACTTATGTGATCTGTATACAAATCTTATCTTAAACTCCAAGCATTTTGTTCTGGTACCAACGTTTATTTATTTTGTAGCCTTAACAGCATCGATTATAAATTCTGCACTTTCTATCCCAGGCATTACGTCTAGCATATCTTCCGGAATAAAAAATTCAATTTTTGTTATTTGAGTTTTGTCTATGCCCTTTCCTGAATGGCCTTCATATTGACCCCATGATGAATCAAATACGCCGGCCTCGCCTAATTCAGCCTCCATCATCTCTATATCACTTGGATTTACAGTGATATAATTCATCTTCTCATTCCCAAAATAATCGGTCACTTTCATTCTAACTTGTATCGGCTGCTGAGATGGGTTGATTATTTTTGCGGATATGCTATTGCTATCCGAACCTAAACTCCAAGCATTTTGTTCTGGCGCTAACATTAAGGTTGATATTCCGACTCCATCCGTTTGGCGCTTATTCATTTCTATTCTCACAGCTCGATCGCCATTTACGGTTACTATAGAAGACTTTGTATTTTCGGTTCCGTTTACTTGCCAATTTTTAGTTTCGTTTTCGTCAAAATTAAATTCTGGCATCTCACTATAGGCTATAGGATCCGGTAATATTTCAATTAACAGTGACGGATCTAAGAAAGTCAATGGAATAATTTCTTTTTCGACCGTAATTGGTGGAACATAATTTCCAAATTCTCCTCGGCGACCCATTAATGTCAATTCGCCTAAAACATCAGGGTTAGCGTAAGCGGCGTTAAGCGGATCATTCCAGCCTAAAATAGTATGACGTGTGTTGATATCTTTGGATCCATTATTAACCTGGAAATCAAATCCTATCGTTGTACCCGCTTCTGCTCTATATTCACTATGCGGTATTTTGGCCTGTGCTACGTATCCTGTTTTGGTTAGGTAAGCACTAGCAACAACGCCTTCCGGCAAATTAGCATGATTTTCTATTTCGCCGTTTGGATATATTTTTAGCCAATATTCTTCACTATCGTATTTGCCATTCGAACGATCTACTAACGGATTGAAAAATAATTCTAAGTTGTCGCTGTCTCCAGGGCTTTCATCCTTTCTGAATATTTCAGAATCTTCTATTATTCCGGCTACATATAGGTAATCTTCATCCCAAAGTAGTCTTACTTCAGCCATGTCTGTGTTTTCATTGATTGCGCCACGTTTTGCTCTCAACTCATTTAACACAGTTGCTGTCTCCCAAATCGGATCTAAAGATGTAGATGACTCCGTAATTTTTGGTCTACCATAAACTACCGTCGTATGCTTAACCGGTATTACTTGGCCAGAAGAAATTTGTCGATCTAACACTGTAACTACAGGCTCTGGTATAACGATCGGTCCTATCGGTTCCCTTGGTGTAGAAATAATTATTTCTTGATCCCCTTGGATTGCTACAGCATTTTTTGGAATCTCGCCTTCTCCTAATAAAGTCAAAGTACCTACTACGTCTGGATTTTTCCACGCTGTGCCGATTGTGTCGTTCCATCCGATTACCGTGTCTCTGTCCATTGTGGCAGAAGAAGCGTTACCAATTTGTAAATCTAAACCAAGTGTTGTTCCAGATTTTGCTTCATAGAAAGTATGTGGAATGCTAGCTGTAACTACATATCCATTTTCGGTTACCTGACCATGATTTATTATGCCATCCGGTGCGTTAGCGTGAGTCTCTAGTAATCCATCTGGATAAATTTTAATCCAAAACTCTTCTTTATCATAAGTACCGTTTGATCGATCTACTAATGGATTGAAATACATTTCTACGTAATCACTCTCATATAGCTTTTCAGGATTTTTATAAATTTCGTCGTCTTCTACTTGAGCCAAAACATGTAAATATTTCTCATCCCATAAAAAGTTTAAAGTAGCAGGCTTAGCAACTACATTTATATCTTTTTTATTGAAGAAATCGTTCATCAATGTAGAGCTATTCCAAATCGGATCCAAATTTTCTATGCTAGTAAACTCGGCTGGAGATCCATATTTTATCTCTAGATTCTTAACCACCAAATCTTCTCCCGTAGAAATTTTGGTTTCGGTTGTGGTAACTATCGGCCTGTAATTTGTAACTGGCATTTGGATTACAGCATTTTTTGGAATCTCGCCTTCTCCTAATAAGGTTAGGGTACCTACTACGTCTGGATTTTTCCATGCTGTTCCGATTGTGTCGTTCCATCCGATTACCGTGTCACGTACAGTTGTGGCTGCGGAAGCGTTGCCGATTTGTAAATCTAAACCTATTGTTGTTCCAGATTTTGCTTCATAGAAACTATGAGGTATTCTAGCTTCTACTACATAGCCATTTTCGGTTATTTGACCATGATTTATTATGCCCTCCGGTGCATTGGCATGAGTCTCTAGTAATCCATCTGGATGAATTTTAATCCAAAACTCTTCCTTATCGTAGGTGCCATTTGAACGGTCTACTAATGGATTGAAATATATTTCTACGTAATCACTTTCATATAGTTTTTCAGGATTTTTATAAATCTCATCGTCTTCTACCTGAGCCAAAACGTGTAAATAATCTTCGCTCCATAAAAAGTTTAGTGTAGCCGGCTTAGATTCTACATCAGTCTCTTTTTTATCGAAGAAATCATTCATTAATGTAGAATCAGCCCATGCTGGATCAAGCTCTTCTATAGAAGTAAACTCGGCTGGATATCCATATTTTATCTCCAAATTTTTAACCACTAAATCTTCGCCCGTAGAAATTTTTGTTTCGGTTGTGGTTACTATCGGCACATATTTTACGTTAGCTGCGATAGCCTGTATTTCCGCATTTTTCGGTATAGCACCTTTTTCGAGTAGCGTCAATGTTCCTACTACATCCGGGTTTTTCCACGCTGAATTGATTGTGTCGTTCCACCCTACTATAGAATCTCGCTTCATTGTTATCTGATTCGCATCTCCTATTTGTAGGTCAAATCCGATTGTTGTTCCGCTCGAAGCATCGTAGAAACTATGCGGTACTTTTGCTCCCACTACGTAGCCAGTCTCTGTTACTTCAGCAAAATTTACTATTCCTTCCGGTGCATTAGCATGCTTCTCTAAAGTGCCGTCTGGATGAATTTTAATCCAAAACTCTTCTTGGTCATATTTCCCATTCGAACGATCTATTAATGGATTAAAATATACTTCTAAATAATCACTTTCATGCAACGCAGTAGGATTAATATTTTTATAAATTTCATCGTCTTCTATTATACCTAATAAGTAAATATATTCTTCATCCCATAAAATATCTACCGAAGAAGATTCGGTTGTTTCGCCTTTTTTAGAATGGAAATCAGATATTCTAGTTGCATTCTCCCAGGCCGGATCTAAGTTTGCTACACTAGTAAAGTCGGCCGGACTACCATAGCCCACTTCGATATTTTTCACCTGATGTTCTTCGCCCGTTGACAACTCGGCTACAGACATACTTACTACCGGAATATATTTTACAGCAGTATTCTGTACCGGTGGCATAAAATATAATTCTCCAACGTTTGCTAGCGTTTTCCATGTATCTGGGGTTGTGTCATTCCATCCAGATGAGTTGTGTCTTTGCCCTGTAGCTTTGTCAGCGTCATTTATTTGTATGTCAAACCCTATTCTTTCGCCAGCTATTGCGGCATAAGGTATTTTATACTGTGTTATATATCCGGTTTCGGTGATTATAGCATTGGTAATAGTTCCTTCTGGTATCTCTCCTTGATTTTGTGCAAATCCATCTGGGAATATTTTTAACCAAAAATCGCCCTCGTCATAAGTTGCAGCACGACTTAAGTCTAAATCGATATGTAGTTCCGTGTTGTCACTCTCATGAATCATTGTTTCATGTTTAAAAATTTCTATGTCCGTAACTTCGGCCAAAACATAAAAATATTCCTCATTCCACATTGTTTTGATAGAAGATGGAGTTACCTTGTCGCCTCGCTTAACATGGAAATCCGTTGCTGCTACGACCGTATTCCAAATCGGATCCACTGTTGAGCTATCCGATTCAATAAGTGGATTGCCATATATAGCATTGATAGTTTTTATAATATGCCCGTCCGGCGTAACTTTCACATTTTGATTTACCGCCGGTATTAAGGTTTCATATTCCATCGTGGGTCTCGCTATTATCGGATTCGGCTCAGGTTCGAATAATAATTCACCTACTACCGATGGATCTTTGTAAGCAACATTGATCATATCATTCCATCCTAAAATTAAATCTCTTTTGCCTGTCTCTTTCGATGCATTGTTTATTTGTAGGTCAAACCCTACTGTTATTTCGCCCATGGCATTGTAATTCGTATGTGGTACTTTCACTTGTGTTACATATCCGACCTTCGTTAAAAAAGCTGTCGCTTCAATTCCTTCCGGTGCATTTTGGTGAGATTCTAGAGTGCCGTCTGGATAGATTTTTATCCAAAATTCTGAATCATCATATGTATTATTTTCTCGATCTTTTAGCGGATTAAAGTAATATTCTGTACAATCACTCTCATGCAATGCTTTTGGATCCGTATTTTTAAAGATAGTAGAATCTTCGATCTCGGCTAAAATATACAGATAATTTTTATCCCACATTGTTTTTACAATAGGGAAACTGGTCTCATCTGTGATTTCCCCTTTTTTAGCTCGAAATGTATTAATCGGTTCTGCTTCATCCCAAATTGGATCAATAGAAGATTCTAAGATGTCCGGACTGCCAAATACTGTAGTGGACATTTTAACCGGATGTGCTTCTTCCGCAAATAAATTGGTTGCAGATAAAGAGATAGCTCCTGCAATAAGTAAAGCTGATAAATGCTTTTTCATCAATTAAATTCCTCCTAAATATATGTACAAATATTTTTAACTCTATAAGATTAACCTCTCAGTTAGCTTTGCTGACAGGGGCTGTCGCATTAACAATTCTGAATATTAAATTTTGAACGACAGAAACATGATACAAAATTGCAAAATTTGCAATTTACTTGAAAGCAACAAAAACTTGTATACACGCTTTCTCCCTCCGTCAGCTTACGCTGACACCTCCCCCGCAATTTTATTTTCTATGGGAGCTGTCGTTAAATGACTGAAGTAAACTGTGAACCTTCAATTTTTGAAATTTTGGGTTGTTAATGTAACAGCCCCCTTTGTCGACCTCTAAATGTGTTAACTCCTTAATTTTGCAATTAGCTTTGTTGACAACTCTTTAATCTCTCAGTCAATTAAAGTTGACAACTAAATGCATCCAGATTATTGAGGATTTACAGGTGGCATTAATGTCATATCAGCCGGTAAAGCCGCAACCGGCGGATTAAACATTAGCTCACCGACTACAGATGGATTTTTCCACGCAGAATTAACTGTGTCATTCCAACCTAAAATAATATCTCTTTTACCTGTAGCTGCGGACGCATCACCAATTTGGAAATCAAAACCGATTGTTTCGCCGGCTTTCGCTTCGTAGAGTTCATGCGGTATTTTAACTTGTGTTACGTATCCACCTTCAACTGTGAAAGCAGAGTAAACGATTCCTTCCGGAGCATTTTCATGACTCTCAAAAGTTCCATCCGGATGAATCTTAATCCAAAATTCCGTATCGTCGTATGTAGCATTGGAACGGTCTTTTAATGGATTAAAATATAATTCAGTAAAATCACTCTCATGTAACATAGCTGGATTAACATTTTTATAAATTTCGGAATCATCTATTTCGGCCAATATAAACACATAGTCTTCATTCCACATAGTTTTAATAGATGGAAATTCCGTTTCTTCGGTAATCTCGCCTTTTTTAATTTGTAAGAATGAAATAGGTAAAATGTTTTTCCAAATAGGATCCACAACTTTGATGTCCGCTTCAATAACCGGACTACCGTATTCTGCTTTGACCACCTTAATAGGGTGCGGTTCTGCCTTAGTACTTGGCGCTGCAGCAAATAAACTTACGGATGAAAATGCAATAACACTGGCCATCATTAATGCTGATAATTTTTTCATAAAAATAAAATCCTCCCTAAAATTTAAAATAATTTATTGGTTTTCTAACCTCTCAGTCTTTCGTAGGGCTTCTAATCCGAACACTCATTTTTCGATCACCCAACCTTTCAGTCACTTCAGTAAATTTCATAACAGCTTCCTAACCTTTTAGTCACTAGTCTAAGTTCAAGTGCAAACTTCATTAATCAATCCTTAATATAGAAGGTAAGCATTTATTTTTGGCTGAGATCTATTTATTAACCCAAGTGGTAAAATTTAAGTGCGAAATGTGGGCGATAGCACCATAAGAACCCTTTAGTCAGCTTCGCTGTAAGGGGCGCAGGTTACCCGCCCCTTAGTTAATTTCACTAAAAGTTAATTTTCTTAAGTTACCATGTTATCTTGTAGCATGAACTTCGTCGACTACGAATGTTGCTTGCTTTACTCCGGCCATCACGTTTGCCATTTCTTCTGGCATATAATATTTAATTTTCGTGATTTGAGAAGTGTCTACTCCGTTTCCAGCATGACCATCCCCAGTCCAATCTGCATTGTTAACTCCTGGCTGGCCTAATTTTTCTGGCCCGATAATACATTCTTTCGTTGTGCCTGCGGCTACCGTGAAATAATTCATCTTTTCATTCCCCAATGCATCTACAACATTGATTCTAATTTGTATATTCGAATCGCCCGTATTTCGGATAACCGAAGAGATTCGATCATTTCCGCCAATGTCCCACACGCCACTAGTTGGTGCTAACGTTAGCATAGTGACCTCATTTTTGTTGCTAGCTCTTTCGCCCATGGTTACGGACATAGCATTAACGCCAGTGTACGAAACAATTTCCGATTCTGTCTTACTATTTCCGGTTACGTTCCATACAACTTCTTCGCTATCTTCAAAAGAAATAAATGGCATGTTAGATACAGGTTCTGTCTCGCCATTTGACCCTACTAATGTTAGCTGACCGAATACATCTGGGTTTCTATATGCTTCATTTAGCGTGTCGTTCCATCCTAATATTGTGTGTCGTGCACCGGCGGTGGCCGAAGCATCGTTGATTTGAATGTCAAAGCCGATTGTTGCACCAGCTCGACCGTTATAAAGTTCATGCGGTATTTTGTATAAAGTGCGATATCCTGTAGGCGTTACTTCCGCTTCACAAATAGTGCCGGCTGGCATATTTTCATGATTCTGCACTGTTCCATCTGGATAAATTTTAATCCAAAAATCATCCAAATTGTAAAGTCCCTTATTACGCTCTTTATATGCGCTTATATACAACTCAGTGCAGTCACTTTCATGTAAGGCTGAAGGATTACTATTTCTATAAACTTCGCTATCGAATACATCGGCCAAAATATATAAGTACTCCTCATCCCACATCGACTTCACTACAGTCTTTTGAGAATCGGCCGTAACCTCGCCTTTTTTAGCATGCATAGCTGACAATGGCTCTGCATTTGCCCAAACTGGATCCGACATGCTAGCCGGAGAACCGTAGGACGCATTAAAGTTATTGATCGGATGCTCATAATCATTTACTGTTATCTCATGATCCGATGGATCTTGATCTACATCTGATCGCCAAACTCTGAAATACTCCACATGGAAGTCTCCAGTAAATCTTTCTTCGCCATCCTCTGTTGTGTAAGTATAGAACTTTTCAGCAGGTGGATCTTTTTTAATATCGAATAGTCTTGTTTCCATATCGAATATAGCATGTAATGGCTCAAAAATTTCTTGCTTCTCAGGATTATCGAACTCATACATTAACTCACCATTAAAATAAAAACGAAGTTTGTCACGACCCCATTCTAATCCATACACATGATACTCATCCGTTAAATCCATCCCCGTGTGAACTGTAAACGGAGTGGTTGTTGTCTTTCCGTCTGCATAATCAAATCGGTGCGTATTACCATGGATAGTGGATCCATCCGCCTTTAATATGTTTCCATCTTCAGGTCGGCCCACTTGCTCGTAAACATCTATTTCTCTCTTCCCTACTTTCGGATCTCTAAACCAAAATGATGAAGATACTCCTACTGGGGCCGTTCGAGTCATAACTTCATAATATCCGTATCCACCCTTGTTCTTGCTCACAACTGCAGCAGAAGCGTAAGTATGAAATTCATCCCCATGAACTTTAGATAAATTTAATATTGTTTGCGTCGGTGTTTCTTCGTATGTAGAGGATAAAATTAATTGTCCGTCTTCTACCCTAACGTTTTCTTTGTGAAATGATGATGGACTTCTCCCAGACCAAAATGGATGATAATTATACCATTTTGACGAATCTAAGCTGGCCCCTTCAAATTCGTCCGACATCGTTAAACTTAACTGCCAATCTCTAATGTTGTTTTGGTCAGACATCGGTAAATACTGCGGATTAGGATCTAGTTGCTCAACTACGCCGGACACTGACGGTATGAATACTTCGTCTTGCGCCATCGTTGTTATGCAAGATGCACTAATTATTGTCGCAAATATTATTGCTGATAGTTTCTTTTTCATCTCAACCTCCTTTTATTTAAGATAATGGAAGCACTCATTTAATATTATAAATCTTTATTCGTGATCCTATTATCAAATTTAAATAATTCTAACACTTACCGCTTAACTAGTCAATATAAAATTGAAATTTATATTAAGCCAAAAAAAATTCCGAATAAGTGGAGGGTTAGTTCCACCATTCGGAATATTCATAGCCTCCATCCTTGAGGGAGGTGGCAGCTTTAGTTGACGGAGGGAGTCCAGAACGATAACGCTCAGTTATTTCTTTACGTTTTTTTACCTTAAGATCTTTTTTTATAATTGATGCTCCAATTAGTATTGGTATAATTAATACCAAAAGTTTGGGAGCAATAAAACATGAAAATATTAGAACTACACTTAATGGCAAAAGTATATATTTTCTCATAAGACTAACTTGTGGATAGATTTCTTCATTCACTAACTTATTAATTTCATATTGTTCTTTCAAATCTGTGTATTGATTCGAAAGATCCGAAAAAATTTTTCGTACAATTGGGTACTTCATGATATTTTCCTCCTATTATGTATTTTATAATTTAATTTTTATTTTTCGAACAATTCTAACTTTCTTTAATTCTATTCTAACTTCCTTCTAACACCAAGATTTCGAATAATCAAAATGATTTTATCACTATAAAGTATTACTAGTCAATAATAAAAACAAAAAAGAAAGGAAAAAGTAAGGAATTAGAAATATATTCGAAATATATGTATTCTAACTCTCATTACAGAGAGTTAGTCCCACCATTCGGACGATTCTCGCGTATATTTTCCGGATCGATAACGTCTCATTATTTCTTCTCGCTTTTTTACCTTGATATCTTCTTTTATAATTGCAGCCGCTATCAATATCGGTACTACTAACAGCATGATCGCTGGATCCGTAAAACATGCACATACTAATATCCCTGTTATGATTAACAGAAGATACTTTTTTATCCGGCTAACCTGTGGATAGATTTCTGCATTGACAAGTTTATTTATTTCATGCTGTTCTTTCCTTTGTGTATATTGATTCGAAATATCCGAAGCAATTTCTCTTAGAATCTCCTTCATAATACTTACCTCCTTAATACGTTTTTCCCTTTTATATTGTTTTATCATTTTTAAAATTTCTTTCATGATGCTTCCTTCCTTAAATATGTTTTTCCCTTTCATATCGTTCTATTATTCCAAGCCTATATCATAAGATTATTTAAAGAATAATAACAAAAGGGGTGTTATTTTATATATGAATGATTTTAATAATCAACTAGATCAAGCTATAAATTCAGAACGCATCCGATTATTTAAATGTATCTTGCCATATTTAGATAAAGATTTACAAAAGCAAGTCGCTATTTTTTTAAAATTTTTTGAGTTAGTAAATACTATTAAATTTTATAATAACGATGAATATCTTGCTATACCAAAAGAAGGTGACTGGAAAAAAGCATTGCTAATCGAAATGAGTCAGAATGTAGATCCCGATAAATCACAATTTTTAGATATGATCTTAAAAATAACTGAACTCCTTAGTGCTCTTTCCTCTCAAAATTCTCAGGATTTAGAAATGGATGAAATCAATTATTCATACCCAAACATGAATGAAATTAATTCTCAACATTCTAACATGAATTATGCAAAAAATCTACAAAATTCTAACAATTTTTATCCGAATTCTTTGCATTCAAAAGAGGTAACCCAAAATATACCATATCCATCGAATCAATCGACCGATTCAAACGATATTATAAAAAATGTAGCGCCTTTGTTAGATGAAAAACAACTTCAGATGTTGCAATCATTGGCTACTATTTTATCGTAGTCATCACTCCATGAGAACCCCTCAGTCAGCTTCGCTGCTGGAAGGGGTACCTTGGCCGAATTAAATTGTTAAGCAGTAACTATAGTTCTTGGCCACATGAATAAAGTACTGTTAAATTCGAATGTAGTTGCAAAATGGATCCCGGTACATGAGGCGTAACTGGTCCCAATAAACATTCTCTTAATATACTTAATTTTTCTGGCCCATTTACTATCAATAATATATGCTTGGCTTGCATGATAGATTTTATTCCCATAGATATAGCCTGTCTTGGGACATCAGCTATCTTTTGGAAAAACCACTTGTTAGCTTCTATTGTGCTATCCTTTAATTGTACAACATGCGTTAATTTTTCAAACTCTCCATCCGGCTCATTAAATCCGATGTGCCCGTTTAACCCGAGTCCTAGAAGCTGCATGTCAATGCCCCTACTTCGTTTAATAGATTGCTATAATCATCACATTCTTTAAAGCAATCTTCGGCTACCCCATTTGGCAAGTGTGTTCTGCTTTTATCTATATTTATATGATTAAAAAAATTGTTCTCCATGAAATATCTATAACTTTGTGGATCTTTCCCCGATAGCCCCACATATTCATCTAAGTTAAACGTGGTTACTTCCGAAAAGTCAATGTCATTTTGTTCATACCACTTTATTAACTGCTTATATGTCCCTATCGGCGATGATCCGGTTGCTAGACCTAGAACACATCTAGGCTTTAGTATTACATGCGCCGAAATAATGTTTGCTGCTTTTCTACTTAGATCATTGTAATTATTTGCAATTATTAGTTTCATATAAAAAAAAACCTCCTTTGTCTTCTTGATAAATTTATTTTTTCATTTTGTATTTTGAAATATACTAGCCAAATTTGAATAAACAGAGTAAATCAATTTCATGAGCTTGTATACACTCCCAAAAAGTGCTACACTATTATAACTAAAAGTATTATCAAAATTTTGGGGAGGAAATAATTGTGAAGATTGGTATAGTTGGGCTAGGCTTAATAGGAGGTTCCATTGCAAAAACCCTTAAGCAATTTAATGCAGCCCACAGTGATATAATAGCGTACGACAAAGATAAAGAAGCCTTAATTCAGGCCCAAAAAGATGGGATCATAAATAAAATTTCACCTGCGGTAGGTAGCGAATTTACAGACTGTAATATCGTTTTTATTTGCACGCCTGTTGGCGAAATTGTCTCTATAGTAAAAAAATTACTAAAATATGTAGCAAAAGATTGCATCATTACCGATGTCGGCAGTACTAAAGGTAATATTTTAAAACAAGTACACCCCTTACTTCAAGATAAACGAATATTTTTTATCGGTGGCCACCCTATGGCCGGTTCTGAAAAAGCCGGTTATGCTGCATCTACAGATTATTTATTCGAAAATGCTTACTATATTTTAACTCCTTTTGCTGATACACCACAGTTTATCATCTTTATTTTGCAAAAAGTTATCGAAAGATTAGGTGCTATACCTATAATTGTCCCGGAAGGATTGCATGATAAAATAACAGCAACAATAAGCCATGTTCCTCATATAATCGCCTCGTCCTTAGTTAATTTAGTAAAACAAACCGATACCAAAGAACGCTACCTACACACTCTTGCAGCCGGTGGCTTTAAAGATATCACTAGAATAGCTTCCGGCGATCCCACTATGTGGCAACATATTTCTATAAATAACAAATTGGAAATCCAAAAAGTTATAGAAGAGTATATATCCATTTTAAATAAATTTAACGAAATTTTGCAAAAAAATAATAACCATGAAGAATTATTCACCTTCTTCAATGATGCTAAACTATATAGAAATACCTTTAAAGACGGTATGCAAAGTGCTTTCATAAAAACCTATAACTTATTTGTAGATGTTAAGGATCGTCCGGGTAGCATTGCTACTTTAGCCACCATCCTAAGTGCTAACCGAATCAATCTTAAAGATATCGGCGTAGTCAACAACCGTGAATTCGAACTAGGCGTTTTACGGATAGTTTTTGAATCCGAAGATAATAGATTAAACGCCTACGAACTTCTAATATCACATAATTATAAAGTCTATTATTAATTAATTAAGGAGATAGGATATCGGTGTAGTTAACAACCGTGAATTCGAATCCGGCGTTTTACGGATAGTTTGTGAATCCGAAGATGATAGATTAAACGCCTATGAACTTCTAATATCACATAATTATAAAGTCTATTATTAATTAACTAAGGAGATAGGATATCGGCGTAGTTAACAACCGTGCATTCGAATCTGACGTTTTACGGATAGTTTGTGAATCCAAAGATGATAGATTAAACGCCTATGAACTTCTAATATCACATAATTATAAAGTCTATTATTAATTAACTAAGGAGATAGGATATCGGTATAGTTAACAACTGTGAATTCAAACTAGGCGTTTTACGGATAGTTTTTGTATCCGAAGATGATAGATTAAACACCTACGAACTTCTAATATCACATAATTATAAGGTTTATTATTAATTAATAAGGAGATAAGTTATGTATAAAATAAGAGCACATCACGGAGTTTGTATTCAGTTATTTAGAGGTCGGGGCTATAGCGTAGAATTTGTAGAAAACATGACCAACTTTATTAAGATATTAAAAGATAATCCGAAAATAGAAGTAGTAGCACAATGCGATGTCTTATGCGCAAGTTGCCCTCACAAATCTAAGCAAGACAGATGTGGTCGATACGATAAAGTATTGCAGTTTGACAATAATGTTCTAACTTGTCTTAATATAGAAGCAGGTCAAAAATTTTTTTGGAATGACTTTAGAGATAACGTCAGAAAAGAAATCTTAGAAAACAACAAATTACAGGAAGTCTGCAATGGCTGTTCCTGGCTAGAATTTTGCCTAAAAAACAACAGAGCATGAATAATAATATAAGGAAAGTATTAATAATAAATATATCTATATGAAAGGTGGTTTAGCTATGAAAATTAAAGCGGTAATTTTAGCAGCGGGGAAAGGTACAAGAATGAAGAGTTCACGAGCAAAGGTATTGCACAAAATTTTTGATAGAGCCTTAATAGAATATCCAATCCAGGTAGTCAAAGAACTAGGTGCCGATGTTTGTTTAGTGGTTGGCTACATGGAAGATGATGTTAAAAAAACGATAGGCGATCAAGTTCAATATAGAGTACAAGAGGAGCAATTAGGCACGGGTCATGCCGTTATGCAGGCCATAGACTTCATGGATGATAGCGATCTAGTCCTAATATTATATGGAGATACGCCATTAATAACAACTCAGACCTTGCAAGAACTGATCAATTATCATTTGAAGCATCATTCGGACGGTACCGCCCTGTCTACTAAGATAGAAAATCCTTTTGGGTATGGTAGGATTGTTAGAAATGGCTTTAATGAAGTAGAAAAAATTGTTGAAGAACGGGACGCAGATAAAAATCAAAAAAGAATTACTGAAATTAACGGAGGTATGTACGTCTTTAATACCTCAAAACTTTTAAGCGCTTTACATCAATTAGATAACAATAATTCTCAAAATGAATACTATTTTACCGATGTCTTAAAAATTATATTAGCCGAGGATGGAAAAATAGATGCGTTTATGATTAAGGATTCTACTCAAATATTAGGCGTAAACTCCAAGGTCCAGTTAGCAGAAGCAGCTTCTATAATGAAAATGAGAATCAATAATCAGCATATGCTAAATGGTGTTATCATTGAAGATCCGCTAAATACTTATATAGAACCTGACGTGGAAATTGGAATAGATACTGTTATAGAACCTAGTTGTGTAATTAAGTCTAACACCAAAATAGGCGCAGAGTGTAGAATAGGATTCAACACTAAAATAACAAATAGCATACTAGAAGACAATGTCGATGTCGAAAGTAGTGTTATAGTTGATAGTAAAATTGGTCAGAATACTCATATAGGTCCCTTTGCTTACATTCGACCGAACAACAATATCGGATCCAATGTCAAGATAGGCGACTTCGTAGAATTAAAAAATTCAAATATCGGCTCCGGAACAAAAATATCTCATCTAACCTACGTCGGTGATGCTGATGTCGGCCAAAATGTCAACTTCGGATGTGGTACCGTCTTAGTAAACTATGATGGAAAAAATAAATATAGATCTGAAATACAAGACAATGTATTTATCGGTTGTAATTCAAACTTAGTTTCGCCTGTTGTGCTTCATGAGCACTCATATATAGCAGCCGGATCCACAATCACGAAAGATGTACCAGAAAACACATTGGCCATTGCTAGATCTAAGCAAGAAAATAAAGAAGGGCGAGCAAAAAATCGTAACTCTAAATCGTAAGTCTAAATAATAAAGCTAAATAAAAAGAGAAAAAATAGCATGAAAGACTCAATAGGAGGCAGAAATGATTAGAAATTATACAGATATTAAAATCTTTACAGGTAATGCACACAAGGATTTGGCATTGGAAATCACAGAAGAATTAGGGATAGAATTAGGTCAGTCAGAAGTAAGTGCGTTCAGCGATGGTGAAATTTCTGTTAAAATTGATGAAAAGGTCCGTGGTGCAGATGTATTCATCGTCCAGCCAACCTCAATGCCAACTAATGATAATTTAATGGAGTTATTAATCATGATGGATGCTATGAAAAGAGCGTCCGCAGGTCGAATCACAGCTGTGATACCTTATTACGGCTATGCTAGACAAGATAGAAAAACCCGAGCACGTGATCCCATCAGTGCTAAGTTAGTTGCTGATCTAATTCAAACCGCCGGCGCAGAACGTCTACTAACCATGGACCTACACTGCGCTCAAATTCAAGGCTTCTTTAACATGCCTGTAGATCACTTAGTAGGCATGCCTGTTCTGATAAAATACTACGTCGATAAATTTAACAACGACATGACCGATGTTGTCGCCGTCTCTCCAGACCTAGGCAGCGTCGGCCGAGTAAGAGGTTTTGCCACAAAACTCAATATACCTTTAGCCATAATCGATAAGCGAAGAACTAGGCCTAATGTCAGCGAAATCATGAATATAATCGGTGAAGTAAAAGATAAAAAGGTTATCTTAATAGATGATATGATCGATACAGCCGGAACAATTTGTAACGCCGCAGCAGCGCTAAAAGAACGAGGAGCTAGCAACATTTATGCTTGCTGTACTCATGGCGTTTTATCCGGTCCAGCAATTGAAAGAATAGAAACTTCTGAAATTGAAGAGTTGGTTATACTCGATACAATAAAAATTCCTCAAGAAAAAAAATTAGCCAAAATTCAAGAAATAAAAACCGCTCCATTATTTGCAGATGCTATTAGAAGGATACATGAAGATTTATCCGTATCTAAATTATTTGTTTAACCTTGCACTCATCTTTTGGCGAAGCTAACTGAAGATTTTTTATGCTACTATCGCTCCGCACTTTACCTTCACTCTTACCTCTTTTCGGAATTGAAAAATAAAAAAAACGAAGTAAGTACAACTTGTAGAACCCCTCCGTCAACTTCGCTGACCGTTCCTAACCTCTCAGTCACTGTGTGACAACTCTCCTAGAAGGAGAACCATGGCTGGGAGCAGGGGCCAACAACTTAAATATTGTTCCTATTTCGCTGGAAGGGGAGCACCTTGCTTCCCCACAATTTTGTGCAAACTGAAGGAGAAATGCACTCCGTAATTTTGTGAAAGCTGAAAGAGATGGGTACCGTTGCCTAATTAGAATGCATATCTTCATTATATAGGATAGGAAGTTTTCTATTTAGCTACTGAAAAATATAAAAATGTACTATCGCCTGAACCTTGCTTATTAGTCGCTTGTCAGAAAATTGTAAGAAAATTGATATCTAAACTGTTCGTATGTATGATTGATCGGTATCTAAGCTATTCGGATAAATAAGCAAACTAAATTGTAAGCAAATTGTAAGCAAATTGATATCTAAAATTCGCCCCATTTATATAAAAATGTGCTATACTGAAAACTATTGTATTTAAAAGACATTTTTGTCGGAAGGGGTATATAGTGAAATCACAAGTGAGAGAACCAATTAACACGTATACACATTTAGGAGGAGCGCTTTTATTTTTAATAGGAACAATTATTTTGTTCACAATCGCTAGCTTAAAAGAAATTTTAAATTTAAAAGCGATACTATCGATCACAATATTTGGATCCAGTTTAGTAGCGCTCTATGCAACAAGCGGAATATATCACATGGCGAATGTAGAAGCAAGCCAATTGGTGAAGTTAAAAAAATTAGACCATGCAATGATATTTATATTAATAGCCGGATCCTACACACCATTCTGTTTGTACGGCTTAAATGGAATTTGGCAATGGGCGTTTTTAACCGTGATATGGTTTTTAGCAATATCCGGAATAACAATGAAAATATTTTGGATCAATATGCCCCGTGTCTTATCCACTTCCATGTATGTGTTGATGGGCTGGCTTGCTGTAATAGCCATAAAACCGTTGCACGCCGTGTTATCACAAGGAGCATTTTTATATTTGTTGCTTGGAGGAATAATGTATACGATAGGTGGAGTTATTTACGCTATAAAGAAGCCGAATATATCAAAAAACTTTGGATTTCATGAATTATTTCACATCTTCTGCTTGTTAGGAAGTGGCTGTCACTATTATGCATTGGCAAAATATATATTATAATAAAAAGAAAAGAACTCCTTCGCTGTAATTGAGCTAAAGGAGTTTTTTTTTGTTTAGAGAAAGCGTGCATAAAAGTTTTTGTTACCTCAAAGATACATCAATTTTTCATCTTTTTTCTAAAACTTTTGTAATTGATTCACCCCAACTCACATGAGTAACTACAACTAGAAGTCACGCTTTCTCCCTCCGTCAGCTTACGTTGACACCTCCCTCCCGGTGGGAAGCAAAGTACACCCCTCAGTCTTTCAACTCTCTCCGTCACTTCGTGACAGCTCTTCTACAAGGAAAGCTTAAACTTCCCCACAATGTTTATTTCAATAAGGCCATAAAAGTAAAATCTTCTTCAACGTTCACATTTTTACTAGGCATTTCAAAATCAAACGATAAACCAATAGCATCGTCATCTATAGAAATAATTTTACTTTTTGTCTCCATAAAATCACTCGAGATAGAAATTTCTATCTCCTGCGCTTCCGGATTTGTCGGTAAGGCTACATCGGTTATAGTCAGAGTAACTATTTTGCCAGGATCAATGTTGTCGATTATATGATCTGCATTTGTAATCGAGAATGTTT
>MDSO01000052.1_pt1 | contig 20505 bp, 17 predicted proteins | sample 1005691 | NCBI WGS metagenome assembly MDSO01 (sample SAMN05526595, study PRJNA338239) | gut metagenome | isolation source: stomach gut content | host: Acanthurus sohal | place: Saudi Arabia: Red Sea | collected 2011-04 | reverse complement strand
ACACCTAAGTTTTGAGCATAGGCAGGGTCCAAAGCATGTTCGGCATCGATGAATGCGGCTATGCCACCCTGTTTCTGTACTTCTGCAATCATGTGCAAGGTTAGGGTTGTTTTACCGGAAGATTCGGGACCGTATACTTCGATTATTCGGCCTATAGGTATTCCACCAGCACCGAGTGCCACATCTAAGCTTACTGAACCGGTTGAAAAAGTGCTTACTTGAGTGTGTGTTGCATCCCCAAGTTTCATGATAGAACCTTTACCAAATTTTTTCTCAATTTTTGATACTGCTTCTGCAATTGCCTTTAAGGCCTCTTTTTGATCATTCATATTTTTCATATTAAAATTTTTACTCCATATATTTCTTTATAAATTTTGTAGTAGCTTAGCTGAATACTGTCAAGCATACGCTACAGATAAATCGTCTATCTTATAAATTTTATAGCAACCTAGCTAACGCTGTAGATGAACCTTATAAATAAAATTTTTACTCCATATATTTCTTTATAAATTTTGTAGCAGCCTATCTAAATACTGTCAAGCATACGCTGTAGATAAATCTTATAAATTTTGTAGCAACCTAGCTAACGCTGTAGATGAACCTTATAAATAAAATTTTTACTCCATATATTTCTTTATAAATTTTGTAGCAGCCTATCTAAATACTGTCAAGCATACGCTGTAGATAAATCTTATAAATTTTGTAGCAACCTAGCTAAATACTGCAAAGCATACGCTGTAGATAAACTTCTAATTTCGTATCTGGTTCCATATAGATTTATTTTATATGAATATATGTTCTCTTTTAAAGCTATGCCAATATAGATCAATCCAATAGGTTTAGTCTCCGATGCACCGGTGGGGCCGGCTATTCCTGTTATAGATATCGCTACGTCGGATCCGCTTTTCTTTTGTGCTCCTATTGCCATCTCTTGGGCCGTTTGCTCGCTGACAGCACCGTATTTTTCAAGGGTCTCTTTTTTAACACCAAGTGTTTTTATTTTAGACGCATTTGAATATGTCACAAATGCTTCTTGAAATATTTCGGACGCTCCACTTACATTCACTATTCGTGATGCTAGCAATCCGCCTGTACATGACTCAGCTGTGGTAATACTAAGTGAGTGTTTAATTAGAAGGTCGTAAACTAGTTCTTCTGCTACCTTTTTAGTATCGCCAATAATAAAAGATTTTAATCGATTTTGTATCTGGATTTTGTAAAAATTTATATTGTGAAGAATGTCCTCTTTGGATTGGCCATAACCTTTAAGTCTGATACTAACGAAGCCCTCGCCCAAATACGGTGCTACCTCCACTTGTTTGGCTTCAAAACATCCGAGCAAGTCATCTATTTCCTCAGCGATAAAGCTTTCCCCGATACCTAATAGTCGAACTTCTTCAGTTAAGCAAATGGTATCTAATTTTTCTATGATAAACTCATTGATAAAATACTCAAACATCGGTCTTAACTCTCTCGGCGGGCCGGGGAACAAGGCAACACCAACGCTATTGATCTCGAAATAGCAACCAGGTGCTGTACCGTTATAATTAGGGATTAACTTAGATCCCACAGGAAGTAAGGCTTGTTTGTAGTTGGTATCCAACATAGGTTTTTGTAGCTTAATAAAAAATCTCTCTATTTCTTCATAGGCTTCTTTGTTTAATTCTAATTCTAATCCGAAATATTTGGCTACAGCTTCTTTTGTCAAATCGTCTTTAGTTGGCCCGAGTCCACCGCATAAGATAATCATATCGACTCGTTTTTTTGCTATTTCCAGAGCCTGGTTGATGTCTTCTTCCCTGTCTCTTATGGCTCCTTGATAACAAACTTCTAATCCGTACTTTTCAAATTCACTGGCCATGTAACTAGCATTCGTATTTACTGTATGGCCATAAACGACTTCGTTTCCAACTGCTATTAATTCTATTTTCATTGTTAATTTCTCTCCTTTTTACTCTAGGGTTTTTATAGTTTTACGAGTTTGAATCAACGCAATTTTTTTATAATTTGCTGAAACTCTTCCGGTAACTCACTATCGAACCTTACAAATTTTCGACTACTTGGATGCTCAAACCCTAATACACGAGCATGCAACATTTGGGTATTTAGGCCGAACAAGTGTTTATTTCTACCGTATAGCGGATCGCCTAAAAGCGGATGACCGATGCTTGTCATATGAACTCGTATTTGATGAGTTCGGCCGGTTTTCAAGCTAAGCTCCACATGAGTAACGTCTTTAAATCTCTCCAAAACACGGCACTCAGTAACAGAAGGGCGACCGCCGGCAACGACGGCCATCTTCTTTCTATCTTTAGGGTTTCGACCAATGGGTTTATCTATAGTTATGAAATCATCTTTTATATTTCCGTAAACTAAAGCATTATATTTTCTTTCTATCGAATGATCTTGAAGTAAGTTAGATAAGAATAAATGGGCACTATCATTTTTAGCTATCATCAACAAGCCTGTTGTATCCTTATCTATTCGGTGAACTATACCTGGGCGGATTTCGCCATTGATGCCAGACAAGCTATCCTTTACATGAAAAAGCAGAGCATTGACCAATGTATCGTCGTAATGCCCTGCGCTAGGATGGACAACCATGTCCTTTGGTTTATTAACTATCAATATGTCGTTGTCTTCGTAAACAATATTTATATCGATATTTTGGGCTTTTATATCTGTTTCTTTAGGAGCAACTATGGAAAATTCGATTTTGTCTGCTATTTTTAGTTTATAACTAGAGCTTACAACCTGCCCATTTACACGCAACATATCATTATCGATTTGTTTTTGAATATGTGAACGGGTATATTCGGGGCAATGTTGGACCAAAAATTTATCCACCCTTACGTTATTTAGATCTGAAATAATTGTTCGGATTTCTGCAACTACGGGCGGAATATCTTTATTTATTAATAATTGTTCTATCAAAATACTTAACCTACCTTACTCTTCTTCGTTAACTTTATTTTTGGCGATAATAATATCTTCGAGTATCATAGCTATGGCCAGCAAAATAGTACCCGAGACAACGCAGATATCGGCCACATTAAAGACAGGGAAATTGATCAACTTAAAGTAGAACATATCGACTACATACCCTAAAAATACTCTATCTATTAGATTACCTACGGCACCGCTAATAATCAATGTTAGACAAAATTTATAAAAAGTGCCTAATTTTGTTTTCGGGATTTTGTGCCAGAAAAATAGGATTCCGCCTAAAACTATTACTGTAATAATTACAAAAAACCATTGTCTGTTTTGCAACATACCAAAGGCTGCGCCTCGGTTTTCTACATATGAAAAATGAAATATATTTGGTATTAATTCTATATCCGGCGAGTTGGCCAAAGCATTAATGGCCCAACGTTTAACAAACTGATCTAAGGCAATCAAGATAATAGCTAAGAATAAAAATAGTAGTGTCATTGGGTTCCTTTCTCTTTAAAGTTTCTCAGATTACTTGGATGTTTACCAGAAGTCACAAACTCATCGATAGCTTCATTAAGTAACGATTCTATTGTATCCGCGGTGGACTTTACTTCATCAGGATTATAAGGAAGATCTTGAGATATTCGCATTTCTACGTGTTCTCGGTGATCAATTTCTAAAATGTGCTTAGCGTTGTCTTTCGGTTCATCATTGTGATCAACATCGTCTTTTGGCTCATCATCGTCATTAGTCTTATTTTTATGAACTTTGGTTATTTTAATTTTAGTTGGACCAGACTTAGTAGATGGAGCTTTGAATTTATTAAAAGGATCTAAAAAATCACTTTTAGGTTGTGTATCGCCTTTAGACTGTGTATGCGCATTGCCTTCTTTAGGCTGTGCATGTGTATCGCCTTTAGGTTGTGCATGTATATTGCCTTTAGTTTGTTCATCGAATTTAGAATACTCACTATCATTGTTCACGGATTTAACAGACGGATGATTTGTTTTTAGAAGTTGCACATTCTTCGTATTTTTATTGTCCTTGATATTTTTTTGAGCAGACTTAACTTTCTTCGGATTACTTTTATTTTCGTTAATGTCTAGTTCTAATTGTGATAGAATTTTTGATAATTTATCTAAAGTATTCGGTTTTTGTAACTCGGATATATATCCTTCAAAAGTATTTATAGTATTTTGTTTTAATTCTAAATAAGAGTTAAGCATATTATGAATTTCATTTTGATTTTCTTTATATAATTCATTGATGTATTCTTCTATTTCTGCAGCTTGATTTTTGGCCTGTTCAAGCACTTTAGATGCCTCTTCTTGGGTCTGGTTAAAAATATCTTGGGCTTTAATTTTAGCTTCGCTAACTATATTTTTTGCAGTCTCTTTGGCTTCGGATAACATAGCTACAGACTTTTTGTTAGCATCTTCCATCAGTTTTTTAGAATCCGTACGAGCATCTTCTAGACACTTTGTGGATTCAGCCTTAGCATTATCTATAAGTTTTTTAGATTCTACCTTAGCATTATGTTTTAATGTATCCACATCTTTTAAAATAGCATCTCTTTTTTCAGTGGCCGCAACTTCTGCGTTTTGCTTTGTTTCGGCCGCTGTCTTTTCGGCTAACACTAATGCATTTTGTATCGTTTGTTCCATGTTTCTATAGTACTGCAATGATTGGTGCAGATGTTCGGATTGCTCTAAGGATTCATTATATTTACTTACTAATTCATTCCATCGTCTAGCTACCTCATGAATAAATTCATCCACTTCCTCTGGATTATAACCACGTAACGCATTCTTTTTAAATTCTTTTATTTTAAGACTCGAAAGTTGTAGCATTTCATAGCTCTCCTTTTTTGGTTTAAAATTTCTTGACCAAAATATGTGTTTTATTCTTCTTGCTCAGCCCTCCTATATTAGCTAATATAAATTTTCCATAGCCTCTAAGTGTAAAGGTATCGCCCTCTTTAACCATGGTCGAATTGTTAGTCACTGTAATTCCATTTAATTTAGCCCTTTCTGCTTTCACTAATTTATTGCATTTCTCTCGAGAGATCCGAAAAACAGAACATAAGACAACGTCAAAACGTAAAGAAGTAACAACAGTAAATAGTTCGGTCATTTCCACTGGTTGAAGATCTAATTCATCATCGTTTATGATAGAAATTTCAATTTGTTTATAGCGACTAATTTTGGTTAGATTATATCGGATATATTCTGCTATTTCATCTATCACAAAAATATAAGCACCGAAATCAGTCACAATGATATCTCCAATTTTTGAACGATCAATACCTAAACCTAATATGCTACCTAAAAAATCTCGGTGCGTAAGGGCTTTATTAAATCCGGTTTTAATATCTATTCTAAGTATAGATATAGGATTGTCTATTGGCCCTTCATAAGGACTGATGCATACTACAACACGGTTGGCGGTGGAGTAACCACCTAATAGATGAAAGTTATCAGTAATTGGATATTTATGTTTATCCAAAATAGCGTGTATCCATTCTTTTTCGTAAAAATCCGTAAAGCATTCTTGATACCTTTTATCGGATTTTATCGTATACTCATTTAAAAGTTTTAAAAATAATTTTTCTTCTTCGGACGATATATTGGCCCAATTAATTTTTATAGCATTGTTATTCATTTTAATTCTAAATTTTAGTCTTCTAGTATAACTCTAATCTCGTTAAGTTCATTTTTGTGAGACGGTTAATCTCTTTTTTATCGAAATAATTAATCTCGTTTTAACGCGATGGATTCTGGCAACATAACATAGATTTTTGATGCAAACATTTCTAATGTGCCGTTTACAGCATAACTAACACCTGAAAGATAATCAATGGCACGTTGCATTTCTATGTCAGATAAACGTTCCATATTTACTATCTGAGGTTTTTTGTCTCGGATATATTTTGCTACATCCCCCGTGGCTTCATATCCAGACATTGTTACTGTTACAAGTTCTGTCAGACTAACCTCCTTTTTGTCCTTAATAGATTGTGTCGCTCTTATAGAAGACAATGTTTGTGTTTGTGGTGGCGATACGTATGATGGTGGCGCTTCTCTCGGCATTTGTCTGACCGGATTAGGTTGTTGCTTAAACATCATATTATCATTTTCGTTTTCATCCGAAAAATCCATGTCTTCATCATAACTTTGTGCGAACATACTTTTTAACCATTTCATTTGTTTCCCCCCAATTATTCTCTTTAGCGTTTCTTTTTTTATTATTGCTGAATTTATCCCTTAAAAATGTAAGAATCTATTCTAACACAATCGGATCTGTTTACTGAAAATTTATCCTCTAAAAATATAAGAATCTATTCTAACACAATCGGATCTGGTTGCTGAAAATTTATCCTTTAAAAATGTAAGAGCCTATTCTAACACAATTGGATCCGGATAAAATCGCTTCTTTGTAATCGCCACTCATACCCATTGACAAGATTTTCATATTTATATTATCTGACTTTTCTCTACTCATGTCAATAAATTTTTCGTGTAATCGATTAAATATATCCTTTAATGATTCGGTATCCGCTTCAAAGGGTGCCATAGTCATCAGACCAACTATCTTGGTGTAGAATAAGTTTTTACTAATATTAATTATATCATTTATTTCATCTATTTTAAATCCATATTTGGTTTTTTCTCCTGAGACATTAATTTGTAATAAAACCTCAGATTCTATATTTTTCTTCTTGGATTCTTTTTCTATTTCCTGTAATAACTTAATAGAATCAACGGAATGAATTAAAACTACTTTGCCGACAATATATTTTACCTTGTTTGTTTGTAAATGGCCAATAAAGTGCCAATTAATAGGTAAAGAAGTAGATTGAATTTTGTTCAACAGCTCATTAACTTTATTTTCGCCAAAGTCTTTTATACCGAAATTATAGGCTAATTCAATTTGTTCTATTGGGCATGTTTTGGATACAGCCACCAACAAAACATGTTGATCATCTTTTCTTAAAGTTTGAATTTGCTGTCTAATATTATTTATTCTAGATTGCATTGTAGAATCTATAAGATTATTTTCCATAGTCACCTCCTAATAATAATTAATAAATTTGCAAATTGAAATTTTTAACCAAGTTATTTTCTGCTGCAATTTTAGACTCAGAATTAATGAATTTGCAAATCGAAATTTTGAGCCGAGTTATTTTCTGCTACAGTTTTAGACTCGGAATTAATGAATTTGCAAATCGAAATCTTTGACCAAATCATTTTCCTCTACACCCTTGGCACAAGATATAATTTGATCGGCCAATTTTAATTCGGATACAGGAGACAATATAGCATATTCGTCGTTAGAAGTGGAGATAACAATAGGTTTAAATTTAGCAAAACCTTGATTGATAACAAAAACGCCTTTAATACTGTAAACTTTATCTATTTTAATATTGGTATTTTGGTCAACCAATACATCCGAAACTCTTAGAATCTGCTTATTTTCTATATCTGGCAAAAAGATAGTAGTAATATCTGGGCCACGAGAGTACATACTTACTTCGGTAAAAACAACTTTGTTACCGACTAATTTATTGACGCCATAAATTTTTTTGCCGTATTTATTAACTTGTGTAGTAATGTAATTGGTCGGAATATCTATTACACTTTTCTCTACGATAGCAGAAAGTGGTATTTTTAGTCCTTCGGTTTCTGTTTCACCTATAGTAAACTGAATTTTTCTGTGATTTAATAATTTTGCAAGAGAATTATCTAATTCAAAAATTAGCCTAGCCATGTCGCCTTGAATATCCTTATCTATAAGTTTAGCTGTTAGGGTAAACTTATCCGTATTCGAGATGTAAGCGTTCAAATTATATTCGGATCCTGGAACGTAATCTATAGCATTCGATTTGGGTAAAAAGGTTACAATGCTAAATGTATAGTCTGTGATAATTTTTAAAAGAGGATATTGATGCGTAACACTGGATATAATGTCCGATACGCTATATTCAGAAATATCAGTAATTAATTCTTGAAACTCACTATATTTTATCCGTTTTTCCAGGTTTTCATACCCATCAATTTGGTATGATAAAACGCCGACAGTCGGTGCTAAGACTTCTATTGCGTTGTCGCCCATTTCAGCAATAGTCTGAACGGCCTTGCTAGTGTAATCTAAATTATTATTGACGGATCCGGATGAATAAGAAACATTGTGAATCTTAATGATTCTATCTAGGGCCGTTCTTAAATCGTATAGATCATCCACAAAAGGATTATAATCCAAGCTACGGTACAAATCAATAATGCTATCAAAATCCGAATCGACAAACAACTCTTCGGACCGTATTGGCATCGGATCTAACGTAGCAAGTAGATCTAGATCTACTTGCTTTAATTCTTTGTCAATGTCAACATTTTTTTCATCCTTACTAGGCGAAATAGCACCGATCATAGCGTCCTTTTTTATCTTCTGGCCTTCTTCTATAAAGGATACAAAATTCCCAGTGGCCGGACTGGCGAAGACAGCTTCGTCTCTGTAAATTATACCATCTAGATAATTATCGTTATATATTGATCCGTAACTTGCCGATTCGTATGATATAGCTTGAACTCTACGGATTTTTTTTAACATTAATCCGCTCAACACTATGCTCGCTACTGCACAGGTAATGGCCAAAACTTTTAAAACAGAAGACGGTTTGACGACATGTTTTCGTCGCTTTTTTCTGAGCCGCTTACGCTTAAATTTATATGTAACTTTATTCTGGCTATTATTATTACTATGATTATTATTATTTTCGGATTTGTCTTTTTTATAGTCATCAAAAACATATATTTGGTTTGCTAAGTTTGTCATAATCTCCCCCTGATGTAGAATTTTGTATAAACAGTTTAACATTTTTAGTGAAAATAGTCTATAGCAATATCAAAAAAATCACTTTCCATTTTTAGCATAGCTGACTCCCTTTCTTCCAACGAAGCTGACTGTGGGGTTCTCATGGTGTTATCGCTCCGTAATTTTCCTCGCAATAAATATAAAAAAAACAACCTTCAAAATGGAAGGTTGTTAAAATGTTGTTTTTTCATCAATGCTTGTAGCTTTTAAATCTGCAGTATGAAGTAAAACGGCTAATTCAAACATATGAAAAGCGGAAGAAATAGTAAAGCTTCCACCTAAAGCAGCTTTATCAAAAGATCCCATATGAGAAAGAATAGCTACACTTTCTTCTCTGGATAAATCTAAGAAAGAGCGAACAATATATTGAGATTTGCTACTATGTTCTATAGGTAATAATTCGTTAACTTTATAAGCAGCTTCTTTGTTCCATTTACCGGTTTTGTCATCTTTGACGTTTCGAAAATAAATTTCATAAAAATCAATTTTGCATACGTCATGGAATAAAGCAACAATAGTTAAAGTTTCGAGAGAATACGGTGACGATTCGATAGAATCGTATTCGGAGCAAACTTCCTTAATCAATCTATTATATACATTTAAACTATGCAATGCTAACCCACCCGGACAAGATAGATGATATCGACTGGAAGCTGGAGCGGAAAAGAAATCAGAATTTATAAGATAGTCCGAAAATTTTTGAATACCTTTTCGAGTTATGTTCGCATCAATAAGTTCTAATATTTTGGTTTTTGTATTTTGTATTTCTATATTAGTTAATTGAAATTGCATTAATAAATTTCTCCTTTGTTTAGTACTTTGGCAATGACTAAGAGGTTAATATTGTCAGATAACAAGTATCTAACAATATGGTGACAATTGCAATTATGAATTGCAAAACTACATTATTTATGCTACATTGAACTTGCAAAATTACATTATTTATGCTATATTGAACTTGCAAAATTACATTATTTATGCTATATTGAAACTGCAAAATTTCTCTTTTATTTAGTATAACATAAAATGCAAATAATTAAAACATACTTAAGTTATTGTTAAGCAACAAATATATAACAATATAGTTACATTAATCTCTCAGTCAGATTCATTTAACTAAGTTGAGCCAAAGTTTAATGCGTAGCTTCATTATATAGGCTAATCTCTCAGTCAGATTCATTTCACTAAGTTGAGCCAAAGTTTGATGCATAGCTTCATTATATAGGCTAATCTCTCAGTCAGATTCATTTCACTAAGTTGAGCCAAAGTGTGATGCATAGCTTCATTATATAGGCTAACCTCTCAGTCAGCTTTGCTGAAAACTCTCCTAGAAAGCACGGCCGGGAACTTAAGAATCTTTTGTCGAAGTTAACTAAGAGTGCGGGCACCCTGCTCCCCTTCCAGCGAATCTGACTGAGGAGTTCTTATGGTACTCTAGCTCCGTACTTTGCATGCTAAGATTAATAACAAAAACTTTTATGCACGCTTTCTCCCTCCGTCAGCTAACGCTGACACCTCCCCCACAATTTTGTAACTTCTTAAATTCCCGATTATGTCCTCCAGTGGGAGGTTATGTGAGCCAAAGTGTGATGCGTAGCTTCATTATATATGATTAAAATTAAAGGAGATGAATACAGAAATGTTTATTGAATTAGAAAATCGTAGTTTAACAGTTGATCAAGCAATTAACGCAGGATTTAGTCACGCCGGATATGCTAAAATAGAAGAGATGGAATTTTTAGAAGATGTTCGAAAAATGTGTGAAGTAAATAAATGTGGAAAATATAATACAACCTGGTCATGTCCGCCAGCATGTGGAACGTTAGAAGCAGTGACCGATCGAGTAAAAAAATATGATTATGCTATGATATTGCAAGCCACCGAAGACATGGAAGACGCTTATGATTGGGAGGCTATACAAAGAGCTCAAAAAAGATGCGGCGAAAGCTTAAGAAAATTAGTAAAGGAATTGAAAAATAATAATGTTGATGTTTTAGGCATGGGCGCTGGCGGTTGTGATAAATGTAAAGGCAAAGAATTAAATTGTACTTATCCGAATAATCCATGTAGATTCCCTGACGAATTAAGTTTTAGCATGGAAGCATGCGGATTATTTGTTAGCAGAGAATGTGAAAAAGCGGGAATGAAATATTATTATGGACCAAATACCATGACTATCAACGCTACAATATTTGTCAAAGAAAACGAATAAATAGTATTTTGATTATATGCACGCTTTCTCCTCCCATACAAATTTTTGTTACTTCAAGGTAAATCAATTCACATGAGAAACTACAACTAAAAGTCACGCATTCTCCCTCCGTCAGCTGCGCTGACACCTCCCCCGCAATTTTATAACAAGCCATGCAACAATATTTGTAAAAGAAAATCGTTAAATGATAACTTTTTTTTGAAAATTTTGGGCACACTAGAACTAAATTAATTTAGTGGAGGAATCATGCTATGACATTTAGTAGAGATTGGATTTGTGATCCAGAAATTTTCAGTGTGAATAGATTGAAAGCACATACGTATTTTCAGAGTTATATACCTAAGAAAAACGGTTCTGACGTAACCGAAATGGAAATGAGTTTACGGGGGATGTGGTATTTTAAATATTATGAAAACCTAGAAGATTTAGGAGTCCCCCGAGCAAGCGTTGATATCAGCTGCAAAAGTTGGGGCCAAATCAAAGTGCCATCTCACATACAGTTACAAGGATTTGATCGACCACATTATGTTAATAGGATGTACCCATGGGATGGGGTTGAAGAAATATCGCACCCGAATGTTCCGAAATATTTTAATCCAGTAGGAGTTTATGTAAAATATTTTAAATTAAATAAAGATTGGAACTTAGATGATAGGACCGTTATTAGTTTTCTAGGGGTTGAATCTGGTTTTGCTCTTTGGCTGAATGGAAAATTTATAGGTTACAGTGAAGATACGTTTACAACCAGCGAGTTTGATATAACAGACTTTATTAAAGAGGGCGAAAATAAACTTTATATGGAAGTCTATAAGTTTACAACCGGTAGCTGGATGGAAGATCAAGATTTTTGGCGATTTAGTGGAATATTCAGAGATGTTTATTTGTATCGAACCGCAAAGACTTATATAGAAGATTTTAATATAAAGGCTACACCGAAAAATCCTCTCGAAAGTAATATCGGTGATTTAGCAATCAATTTATCCGTAGTCGGTGAAGGTGATTTTAAAATTTTTGCCGGTATTTATGAGAAAGAACACCTACTAAGTACGTATGAATTAAAAAAGGTTGCAGCCGGTCAATATGCGGTAGAAGTAGTTATGAATAATATAAAATTATGGAGTAGTGAAGCTCCAAATATGTATGAAGTACTTTTTGCTTTAAAGAGCGATAAAGATAAATTAATACAAGTGGTACCATACAAATTTGGATTTAGGGAAATTAAAATAATAGATAAGATCATTTATATAAATGGAAAGCGGATAGTATTTAATGGAGTCAACAGACATGAATTTAGTCATGTAAATGGCCGTGCGGTCACTTATGATGAAATGCTCTGGGACGTAATTCAAATGAAAAGGCACAATATAAATGCAGTCCGAACATCACATTATCCGAATCACCCGGTGTTTTACGATTTATGTGATGAATATGGAATCTACGTATTAGATGAAGTTAACTTAGAAGCGCATGGAACATGGAAATACAATATAAAAGAGTTTCAAGAAAATGCACTGCCGGGTAATAATGTACTTTGGACTGCAGCCGTAGTTGATCGGACTGCTTCAATGTATGAAAGGGATAAGAATCATCCAAGTGTAATAATATGGTCCCTAGGAAATGAATCCTATGCTGGAGAAAATTTTAGGGAGATGAAGAAATATATAACTGATAGAGATAGTCGCCCAGTCCATTATGAAGGAACATGCCACGCACCAGGATTTAAAGACGTATCAGATATAGAAAGTCATATGTACACAACTAATGTTGATGCGTATTTTGAAAAAGAATACGATAAGCCATTTATATTGTGTGAGTATGCTCATGCTATGGGTAATTCATGTGGAGCCTTACACAAGTATATAGATTTAACTAAAAAATATCCAAGTTATCAGGGCGGATTTATTTGGGACTACATTGATCAAAGCATCCTAACTAAGGATAGATACGGAAATGAATATTTAGCTTATGGCGGAGACTTTGGCGACAGGCCAAATGATGAAAATTTCTGTGTAAACGGATTAATATTTGGTGATCGAAAACTTAGTCCAAAAATGGAGAATGTAAAACATTGCTATCAATATATAGAAATCACGCCGAATAAAACGGAGGTGAATATTAAAAATAATTATTTATTTACGGATCTAAAGAATTTCGAATTTCGAGCTAGCATAGCTGTGGATGGGGAAGTGATCGAATCCGAAAGGTTGGAGGTAGAATTAAAACCGGGGGAGGAGAAAGTTTTCCAGTTGCCATTTATTCAGCCGATATTAATAGGTGAGATCTTGATAACGGTAGAAGCCACGTTAAAGGAAAGTACGAAGTGGGAAAAAGCCGGCTATGAAGTAGCATTTGGCCAATTTATTTACAAAGAGAATATTGATGCAGTAAATTCAGACGAAGATAACGAGGATAAAATCAAAAAAAGCCATGAATTACGAATAGAAAACTCAGAAATTAATATAGGAGTATACGGGCAAGGATTTTCATATATGTTTGCGAGAAAGAAAGCGGAATTTACGTCAATGAGAATCGGAAACCAAGAAATGCTAACGCACACACCAAGGCCGAATTTTTGGAGGGCATCGACAGACAATGATAGAGGGAATGGGATGGACTATAACTGTGCGATATGGCAAGTAGCGGGCAAGAACGCTAGAGTTCGACAAGTAACATTTACGAATGAAGGTGACCATGTAAAAATACAATATACGTATGGATTAGCAGCGGTGGAAACAATCTGTTATGTAAGTTATTTAATATATGAGGATGGATCCATAAGAGTGGAGTATGAGTATAAAGGAAAAGAGGGATTACCGAAGATACCGGAAGTAGGAATGATATGGGGATTCATCCCAGAATTAAGAAATATTTCATGGTATGGATATGGCAAAGAAGACAACTATGCGGACACAATAAATCGGGCCAAAATAGGAGTATATAGAACAACGGTGTTAGAAAATGTACAACCGTATGTAATACCGCAAGAAACAGGAAATAAAAGCGGAGTAAGATGGATGACAATAACAGACGATCAAGGTGTAGGTATAAAAATATCGGATAAAAATTTATTAGAAATATCAGCATTACCATATACGCCGATCCAACTAGAAGAAGCAAATCACCATTATAAGTTACCGGCCGTGTACGACACATTTGTAAGAGTAAATCATCGACAGATGGGTGTAGGTGGCGACAACAGTTGGGGTGCGCCGGTGCACGAAGAGTATACTATTGCTAGCAATGAGGATATAAAATATTCTTATAAGATAGAAATATGTCTTCCATAGACTTTTTGCCATCGAGGTAACAAAAATTTTTATGCACGCTTTCTCCCTCCAACTCCCTCCAACTCCCTCCGTCACTTCGTGACACCTCCTCCACAATTTTGTGAAAACTGACTGAGGCACAACGTAGCGAAACAGACTGAAGGGAAATTGCCCTGCTCCCCTTCCAGGGGCATAGGCGGGAACTTAAGAATCTTTTGGCGAAGCTAACTAAGGGTGCGGGCAACCTGCTCTAAAGCCTCTCCGCCATAGATCTCCTTTTAAGAGAGCTGTCACGCAGTGACTGAGAGGTTGTGGACGATAAACTAATGGGAAATTGCAAGGGGATATCGTACTAACAACCTAAAAGTCAATTAACATTCAATGTGTTAGTAATATTTGAAATGAATGATGAAACATAAAATAATGCAACTTTAGCGAGTGTTATAGCAAAAATCCCGGGGTATATACAAAAAATTATGCCAAAAATGAATATGTCCGAACGATAAACTTGCAAATAAAAGTTGAATATTAAGAAATGCAGTGAAAATTATTTATCTAAATAAGGTAAGTTGGCTTTAAATAGTACATATCTAAAAGAAAAAGTGCTAAAATTGGAAAATTATTTTCGCTAAGCATTCGGAAAATGAAAGTTAAAAATGTATGTATTGCACGAAATGCAGAGTTAATAGCAAAATTTTCGGGGTATATACAAAAAATTATGCCAAAAATGAATATGTCCGAACGATAAACTTGCAAATAAAAGTTGAATATTAAGAAATGCAGTGAAAATTATTTATCTAAATAAGGTAAGTCGGCTTTAAATAGTACATATCTAAAAGAAAAAGTGCTAAAATTGGAAAATTATTTTCGCTAAGCATTCGAAAAATGAAAGTTAAAAATGTATGTATTGCATGAAATGCAGAGTTAATAGCAAAATTTTCGGGGTATATACAAAAAATTACGCAAAAAATGAATAATTCTTCAACTCGCCCCGTCACTTTGTGACATCTCCCTCGGAGAGGGAGGCAGGAGGCACCGCTGTCCCGCAATTTTGTGACTTCTTAAGTTCCCTGCTATGCCTTCCATGGGAGCTGTCAGCGAAGCTGACTGAGAGGTTCTCATGGTGAGGTGATGTTGCTCCGTAATTTTCCTCCCTTTTTGATTTAAAAGCTTTAGATGCGTAACTCCATTCATTGTTAATGCGACATCCCCTTGAAATTTTTCTCTCAGTTTGTTTCGCTACGGAGCGACAACCTCTATTAGTTTGCTCTTGATCTTTGCCTTCCATACGATAGGGTTAATACCAGGCCAAACGCATGTATGTATTTTTTACTAAAAATTACCCTTTTCCTTGATCCTATTATTTAGCTAAGTTCAAGTGCTACGGGCAAGTGCGCAAATTCTTTTATTTTAAAATTTGAATGTTCATGCTCTTATTCCGTCATCTAACGACAGATCTCTGCGACAGCTCCATGTATGGAGGTTAGGGGTATCGTTTCCCCGTAATTTTATTTTTGGGCAAAAAAAAACCACCTCTTGGTGGGTATGTGTTTCAAGTATTGGCCAAGTACTTGAATACTGATATTAGAGAATAATAATATTAAAGATATTAAATAATATTAATTGCTGATATTAAATGATTCTAGTTGTTGATATTAGGGCCAAGTAGAAGTTTCAGAAAAATATTAAGAGTATTCAGATATTCAAATATTAAATATAATTGTAGTAAAAAGGTTACACCTTAACAAAATATATTAGATGCTCAATAACAATATAATATTAGAAGAAGGATTACATCTTAACAAAATATGCTAGATGTTCAATAACAATATTAGTTAGATGTTCAATAACAATATTAAGAAGAAAGGTTATATCTTAACGAAATATATTAGATGCTCAGTAACAATATTAGAAGAAAGATTACATCTTAACAAAATATATTAGATGCTCAATTTTCATATTAGGTTGCATACAAGTTTCAAATACTTGTCTTTGCTTTATATTGATATTTTATAATAAATAGCCAAAAAAGTCAATAGTAAAATAACAAATGTAACTTAAATGCAACAAAAAATGAGGAAACTTTTTGCAAAAAACAAGTATTGTAGAGGGAATTTAGAAAATATGAAAAAAAAAGCTGACTTTTTTGTAATGTTGATGTAAACTAAAGTGCATTAAGACCCAATTTATTATATGGAGGAAAAATATGAAACAAAAGTCACTAGATTTGCATGAAAAAAATCGGGGAAAAATAAGCATAGTAAGTAAATTAGAAACGAAAACGCAGGAAGATTTAAGTTTAGCTTATAGTCCAGGTGTAGCATATCCGTGTTTGGCCATAAAAGAAAATAAAGAAGATGTTTATAAATATACCTCCAAGGGCAATATGATAGCCGTGGTTAGCGACGGTAGCGCTGTTCTTGGCTTAGGCAATATCGGCCCCTTAGCTGGACTACCGGTCATGGAAGGCAAAGCAATATTATTTAAAAATTTTGGCGGTGTCGATGCTATCCCAATTTGTTTAGATACGCAAGATCCAGACGAGATCATAAATATTTGTAAAGCTATAGCTCCTAGTTTTGGCGGAATAAATTTAGAAGATATCAGTGCGCCGAGATGTTTTTATATAGAAGAAACACTAAAAAGGGATCTAGATATCCCGGTATTCCATGATGATCAACATGGTACGGCCGTGGTTGTGTTAGCCGCATTAAAAAATTCCTGCAGATTATTAGGTCGAGAATTTAGCGACTTAAAGGTTGTTGTTAATGGACCCGGAGCAGCTGGGACAAGCATTATAAAATTATTGCACCATTGCGGAATTAAAGATATTATTGCATGCGACAAACAAGGAACTTTATATAAAGGTCGAGAAAATGATACACCAGAAAAACAAGAATTAGCCGAGATAACAAATTCAGAACAATTAAAAGGTGATTTGAAATCCGCTATGGTTGGACGAGATGTTTTTATTGGCGTTTCAGTCGCTAATTGCGTAACTCAAGATATGGTAAAATCGATGAATAAAGATCCGATCGTTTTTGCTATGGCTAACCCTAATCCGGAAATTACCTATGACGACGCTAAATCAGCCGGCGCTATCATAGCCGGTACAGGGCGATCCGATTATCCTAATCAGATTAATAATGTATTAGTTTTTCCTGGGTTATTTAAGGGTGTTTTGGCGGCCAAATGTAAGATTACAGAAGAAATTAAAATTTTGTCTGCTGAAGCTATCTCTAGTCTTATTTCTGATGACGAATTAACAACTGATTATATTATTCCAAATCCGTTAGATTTGAGAGTAGCGGATACCGTTGCGAAGTTTATCATAGACGCAAAAGCTAACTAACTCCCTCTGTATAGTCCCATAGGGAGGAACTTAAGAATCTTATTTCTGGAAAGAGAGCTGTCACAAAATGCGGGGTACTCCCTCCGTCTTCACAGCATTGCGGGAAAGTGGTGCCTCCCTCAGGGAGGTGTCAGCGTTAGCTGACGGAGGGAGAAAGCGTGCATAAAAGTTTTTGTTATTAATCTTAGCATGCAAAGTACGGAGCTATAGCCCAGCACCTCGCTCGTAAAATTATAGAAGAAAGGATTGATTCAAAATATGAAATATAGATTAGAAAAAGACAGTATGGGTGAAATTAAGGTAGAGGAGGACAAGCTTTGGGGTGCGCAAACGCAACGCAGTTTAGAAAATTTTGCAATCGGTAATCGAAAAATGCCCTCCGAAATGATATGGGCCTTAGCTATGCTAAAAAAAGTTTGCGCATTCTCTAACGTTGTTTTCGGAAAATTAGAGCCTGCTGTAGCCGAAGAAATCGGCCTTGCTACTAACATGATTATGGCCGGAAATTTATCCGAACATTTTCCACTGAGCATTTATCAGACTGGATCTGGAACACAAACAAATATGAATTTAAATGAAGTGATAGCAAATTATGTTAATGCTCAGAACAAAACTCGTAAGGTTCATCCAAACGACGATGTAAATAAATCACAAAGTTCCAACGACATTTTTCCTTCTGCAATGCACATATCGGCCGTCAAAGCGTTGCATGAAAGGTTATATCCGAATCTCGAAAAGTTATCAGAGACATTTGCAAAGTTAAGTTGGGAATATAAAGAAGTAATAAAAATAGGTCGAACTCATCTCCAAGACGCTACACCCATAACATTTGGCCAAGAAGTAAGTGCTTGGACCAGAATGTTGGATAATTCTCTGAAGATGATCAAGGACACCGAAAAATATTTATACGAATTACCTATTGGTGGGACAGCCGTTGGAACTGGATTAAATGCGCCCGCTGGGTTTGGTGACTTGGCCTGTGAATTGTTATCAGAAGAAATTGGGTATAACTTCGTAAGTGCAGACAATAAATTTCACGCCTTAAGTAGCAAAGATTCTTTAGTCAACTTACATGGCTCACTGAAAACTTTAGCTACTAGTTTGATGAAAATCGCCAATGATGTTAGATGGTTAGCCTGTGGACCAAGAGCAGGGATAAATGAAATAAAAATACCTGAAAACGAGCCAGGATCATCTATAATGCCCGGAAAAGTCAATCCAACACAATGTGAAGCTTTGACCATGGTAGCTACCAGAGTTTTTGGTAACGATGTAACAATCGGCTTAGCTGGAGCCAGCGGAAATTTTCAACTAAACGTCTTTATGCCTATACTAATTGATAGCTTGTTAGAATCTATCAATTTATTATCGGATTCTATCTGTTCCTTTAACGATAATTGTGCAGTTGGAATTTTGCCAAACCATGATCAAATGGAAAAAAATCTCACAAATTCCTTAATGCTAGTGACCGCTTTAAATCCTTATATTGGCTATGATAAGGCGGCCGAGGTAGCGAAATTCGCATTTGAAAAAGGAATAAATTTACAAGAAGCAGCCATACAATTAAATATTGTAACTCAAGAAGCGTTTCAATTGTATGTTAATCCCAAAAAAATGATTTAAAAGACTCTTGACAGCTTATATCTCTTATGTTAATATTGTAAAGTAAATATCGGACTAAGCAGAAAAATAGAAAAGTATGGATATGTAAGTAACCAAGACTATTTTCTCACCTTACAATAATTGTATTCGTAAGGTCATACTGACCTAAAATAATTTTTTTTTTAAAAGGTATTTGTATGCAAAAAGGGGTGAATAGGATTTTCTTATTCACTCTTTTTTTAGTCCTATGCGACACTCACGCTTTGAGTGATATCAAAAAAACACTTTAGGAGGTGCTTTCTATCAACGAGGCAATGATTAACGAACAGATTCGTGACAAGGAAGTTAGATTAATTGGATCAAATGGGGAACAAGTAGGAATTGTGCCATTAAAAGAAGCGCAACGCAGGGCATCAATTGCAAATTTAGACTTAGTAAAAATTGCTCCTCAAGCAAAACCCCCAGTTTGCAAGATTATGGATTACGGAAAATTTAAATTTGATGCTGCTAAGAAAGAAAAAGAAGCGCGTAAGAAACAAAAAACGGTTAGTATTAAAGAGGTTAGATTGACTGCTAGTATCCAAGACAATGACCTGAACACGAAGTTACGCAATGCACAAAAGTTTCTAACTCAAGGAGATAAAGTAAAAATTTCTGTCATCTTCAGGGGCCGAGAAATGATGCATAAAGAAAAAGGTGAAGAGCTATTACAAAGAGCTATTGACCAACTAAAAGAGTTTGGCGTAACAGACCAAAAGCCTAAGTTAGAAGGCAGAAGTATGGGGGTACTTGTCACTCCAAGGTAAATATCAACATAGAGAGGACTACTATAATGCCAAAGTTAAAAACTAATAAAGCAGCTGCAAAACGTTTTAAAGTAACTGCTACAGGGAAACTTAAGAGAAGTAAAGCATACACTAGCCATATTCTTACCAAAAAGTCTCCAAAAAGAAAACGTCACCTAGGGAAAGCAGGTCTAGTTGACAAGACTAATGAAAAACAAATGAAGCGTTTACTTAACGTATAATCAGGAGGAGAAAAAATGGCCAGAGTAAAGGGTGGCGTTGCTACCAAAAAAAGACGAAATAGAGTATTAAAGCTTGCGAAAGGGTATAGAGGGGCAAAATCCAAACAGTTTAGAACAGCAAAACAGGCGGTAATGAAGTCTCTAAACTATTCTTATATAGGCAGAAAACAAAGAAAAAGAGAATTCAGAAAGCTTTGGATAGTTAGAATCAATGCTGCGGCCCGTATAAACGGTACTT
>MDSO01000051.1_pt1 | contig 20671 bp, 21 predicted proteins | sample 1005691 | NCBI WGS metagenome assembly MDSO01 (sample SAMN05526595, study PRJNA338239) | gut metagenome | isolation source: stomach gut content | host: Acanthurus sohal | place: Saudi Arabia: Red Sea | collected 2011-04 | reverse complement strand
TCAGTACCTATATGAAAATGCTGAGTCTGGTTTGGAAATTCTATACCTGAATAGAAATGCTCAGTGTGTATCAGAATTCAGTACCTTGATAAAAACACTACCTGTGAATTGAAAATGCTAGTCTGGATTGGAAATTCAATCCCTGCTTGAAAATACTAAGTCTGGATCGGAAATTTAGTACCTGGATAGCAACGCTGCCTGTGAATTGGAGATTCAATCCCTGAATAGTAATGCTCAGTTTGGTTTGGAAATTCAATACCTGCTTGAAAATACTAAGTCTGGATTGGAATTCAGTACCTGGATAGCAACGCTGAGTCTGGATTGGAATTCAGTACCTGGATAACAACGCTGCCTGTGAATTGGAGATTCAATACATAGATAGAAATGCTAGTCTGGTTTGAAACTCAGTACCTGCTTGGAAACCCTGAGTCTGGATTGGAATTCAGTACCTATATATCAATGCTGAGTGTATATCAGAACTGAATTCTAAGTAGAAAAGCTGGAATTTGTTTATTAACTAAATAATGGTAAGAAAAGCCTATTGTTAGCTTGTATAATTAATCTCAAAATATTTTTTTGCACTAAAAATAGGCCTAGAGCGATTTCTTTGTTGCCCATTAGTCTCATGACCGTGATTCAGGAATGCTATCACTCATCGTGAACAATTCTACCTATAATTTAATTTTTTTACTAACCTTTACATAACCTGTTTATAATCTCAAATGTACGATTATTAATAAGTTAACACTATGTTTAGGATAAATTAACTTTATGTTTATTATCCAAGGTTTGATTTTCTTTTAGAGATTATAAACAGTATTATATACTAAGGTCCATGGCCATGGATTTCCTTTGTTACCGAAGCATATTTCGCTCCACTTTTAATTCCTAAATTTGTTATTCAGAAATCACGGAAAAAAAACAAAGGGATTTTTCCCTTATTTATATCTTGCTTTTAAATTATTACTACTTTTTATTATAATTTTAGTTTTTTATGGTTGTTAAGAGTTGCTACTTATTCTTTCACGTCTGCTCTACTACTTATTTTTTCGCCCAATTGTTACTTATTTGTTCGCGATTACTCTGCTAATTGTTTTTTTCACATGCTTAACTATTAAAGTATATACCTATATCTAATCAAATACAACTAGCAAAATACCCTAATATATTTCTTCTCACTAGCACATGTTGTCCAATATAATTGGTATTACTCAAAAATGTATATTTATGCACATTTGTGCAATTTGTACACCTCATTTTAGCTAGTAATTCATCATAAATTATACTAATTTGTCTAAGTTTTTTATCTGATATTTGGTCGTCACCCTCATAAGTGGCGATGACATAAAAAAATAAATACATACGTCTTGTGCTAGTTAATTTCATTGAAATTATAGTAAACATACTTAATTTGATTATAGTTGGCAGCTCCTATTGGAACCCCAATTATCAAAAAACACTTCAGTTTATAAGTATATCTACTATAACAAAATATTTAACTAGCACAAGTAATTTCTTTATCTTAATTTAATAAAAGGCATATCTACTTCAACTTTAAGCTTTTCTCCAACAGTAATTGTGCTTTCTGGAGTAAGATGTGGATTATAATTCAGTAACTCTTGCAAGCTTATTTTCAATTTATTTGCAATTCCTCCTAAAGTATCTGCTGGTTCAACTATATATTCCATTGGCACTTTGGATGTTTTGGTTGCAATTTTTATCAAATTTTCTATACTCATTAGATCTTCTCTTCGTGCAAAAACTGGTATAAATTCAATATTGTTTTTAAAATCTGTAGCACTATTATTATAAAATTCTTTATTTAATTCATCTAATAACAATTCTTTATAGTCTTTTGATTGAACAATTCCAATATTTTCTCCATCTACTCTTATCTCATAGAACTCTAGCAAAAAATCCATATTATTTCTTATATAACTAATCAAATATTCTGTATTAATTCTATCACTTAAAGGAAAAAGTGTTTTTTTCACTTCAATATTATCTTCATCTGATAATTTTACTGATGTCTTATATTGCAATTCCAATTGAGTTTTTACAAAATTTAAGCTATCTTCTACATATTCTTTATTTTCAATTGTACCAATGTCTTGACCATTTATAACAACTTCATAATAGTTAGGCCATAGCACACTCATTCCAATAATTAAAACTCCAATAATACCTACAATAACTATTATCATTCTTTGACGTTGTTGTTGTTTTCTTCTACTTTGTCTTTCTTTTAAATATATTGTTTTTCTCATTATTAACCCTCATAATTAATATAAATAGAATATATTCCATTTATTTACTTCTATTTTCAAATTTTTCTATGTTGTTGAATAATTCATTTTCATTTAGCACATTTAATAAAACTGATTTCTTTATAATGTAATAATATTTGTTTAAAACAAATAAGAAATAAAGTTGGGCTAGGAGCAAAGCCCCAATTGGGACTTGAGACCTCAACTCCTCACTTTAAAAGTTATTTACTTTTTTATTCAACACCCTATTTTTATCATAGAAATTACTATAATATTTATAAATAATTAGTGCTCAGCAAATATCACTTATGCTAAAAGTATTTATAGTGAATAATTGAATCTTATAACCACTAATCATAATTCAAACTATATTCTTTAATTATAAAGAATAGCCCTTAAGATTTTATTCTTATTTTTGTGCTCTCTAAATATTAATTAATTTTTTAATTTAATGCGACTAATTCTTTTGGAGTTGAATCTCCATAGTTTTCGTATATAATAAGTACTTCCATCCCTTCTTTAAGTTCTTTTGTATATGATTGTTCCCCATCAACAGTCACAATCGTTTCACTAGGAATTTTAATAGATTTAATAAACAAGCTATTGTCTGTCATAATATCATATTCAATTAAAATATCCATTGTTATTCCGTCTTCTCTTATTTTATCAATTATCCCTTTATAAATTAATTTTTTGCTGTATTCTTCAATTGTTAAATCCAAAATCTCATTGCTTTCAGCTTGAATTGTTACTTTGTTATACAATTTTAATTCATTAACTGTTATTTCTTCATCTAATTTATTATCATAAATTTTTGTTGTTGGGGTAATAACAAATGTTTCTGTTATTTCACCAATTGCAACAACTATCTCAGGTTTATGCTTAATATTAATTGCTTGAATTTTTCCTGAAAGATTCCTTAATGTACTATTTGCTATAACACTTGTAACTTTATTTTTTTGTAATTTAAGAATTATTTCATCACCAAATTTGCAACTTAATAAATCTGTTATTTTATTATTCCTTAAAATCTCTAAGTCTAAACCTATAATATATTCTTTTTGGTTTCCTTCAACTTCCATAGTCAAAATATATTCTTTTTGATTTTTTATTATTTTTATCATACTTCCTTTTACTATTTCTTCTATAGTTTGTGCCGGTGAAGTTTGTCCTTCTTCATTTTCTAATTTAATAACGTTTATTACTTCATTTTTTTTGTTAAATATTATTTCTGCTTCACTTCCTACTTGTATTTCTTCTATAGCAAGTTTTTCTCCATATAAGTTTAAAATAATAACATTGTTATCTATAGAATAAAATGTTGTTTCATTCTCATCTTTAAATTCAAGCAATATATAGTATTCGGTATCATTTTTTGGAATTAGATTGCTAATAACTGCTTTTCTGCCGTTATAATCCATATCTAAAAATTGAGTTTCTTGATCTATTCTTTCGATAGGTTTTTGTTCAACTGGGATGATTGGTACAAGAGGCATAAGTTTTAAAACATCTGAAGTCATTTGGGCCATAATTGAGCGTGTTACTGGCTCTCCAGCTCCAAATTTACCTTCACCATCTCCTACCACAAGTCCTAAAGATTTTAAATATGCCACATGAGGACGTTTATATGCTTCAATTTCCAATTCATCTATAAAACTCCCAGGCATATAAATTGCTTGAGCAGTTTGTTCTTTACCTAAAATACGAACTAAAATAACAGCTAAGTCTTCTTTTTTCAAAGTTGATGCAACTTGAGCACCAGAAATATCAATTTCTACAAAATTATCTAATTCACTATTATGTAAATATATTTTTCCCAACAGATAAGCTATTTCTTCATTTGAAGAATTATTCCAAACAGTATATTTAGAAGCATATTCATTGATTATTGGTAATTTTTTTTCATAATTTAATCTGATTTCCTCTTTAAACTTTTCATCTATATTTATATTTATTTTTTCATCTTGATAACCTGTCGCTTTAGCTAAAATTTCAGCCATATCAAAATATGTGACTTCTTCTTTAGGTAAAAATTCTCCTGCACTAGTGCTTATCATATATCCATGCTGCTGCATATATTTTATTGCATCATACGCCCAATGTGTTGTCAAAACATCAGTATATTCCACTGCAAAAAATTTTACTGAAACCATTGAAGTTATTCCTAATGTTATAATCATCTTTGTAAACTTTTTTTTCATAAGAATTTCCTTTCTAAAATAAAAATTTATAATAGCTTAAAATATGTTAATATTTTATCATAAAACATTAACATATTCCACTTTATAATTAATATATAAAATTTATTCTTATCTATATAAAGTTATTTTTCCACTTACAGGTCTAATAGTTATTTTAATCTGCCTACTAGTATTAATATTCCTAATATATATTGTTCCTGATTTTACAGAAGAAAAATTTGAAGAAAATTCTAGCTCACTAAGATTTGAAGTTTGTTCCTCGTTTGTAAATAAAATTTCTGTATTATACGGGATTAAAATTTCTTGATATATGTTATTATCCCAAATAAAATATATTTTTTCATCCGTTTTTTTTATTTTTACAGATATATTGCTAGAAAGAGCCTTTTCTCTTGCCTGTTTAATTCCTTGGTATATTTCCTGAACCTCCTATAACTAAAGTAGCATGGGTTAATATTCAAAATTAAGTTGACTAGATTATCCTCGTAGTTATATAGTAAGTTATTCTCAAGCTTTATTCTAATATTTTAAAGCTATATTATAATCCCTATATTTACAGTTTCCTATTTAAGATTAAATACTTGCACAAAAATTTTTTAATCTTAAATCTAATCAGCTTTTTACCATAAAATCTTGCTTTAGTTTAAAAGCTGTTATTCACACTAGAGCGCTACTCCTAATGCAGTTCTCGGTGTATAAACACTGAACTTCTTTATGTTTCCATAAAGCATAGACTATATCTTCTCCTTCATCACTACATGTTAAGAGCCACCCGCTTCGACACGCTTGTGTCTACTCCCATTAATAGGGATAGTCGTTGAACTTTACTCTATTTGAGTCTTAGCTGCTGATTATCAATTGTTTTTTAACCCTTAGGATTTAACCTTAGGTCATCTAACTAATTTTTTCTACTTTCGTAACCAAAATATTTATCTTCTTTTTTAAAAAGGTAATATTATTTTCACACTTAAGTTTATTTCAACTTTATGTTGTAGTTTAGTTAGCTTTACGAGTTTCCAGCAATTCAAGTAGTATTACATAGCATTTTTTGCCATGACTACACACACATTTCTATATGTGCTGACTAATTTTTGATTTTTTACTTACGGCTAAAGTTACAAGTAAAAAAATCATTTAATCAACAATAATTTGGTAAGAAATATTTTCTACAATTTCAATTTTAAATAAAGGTATTATCATTATTGTTCCTCTGAACCTCCTAACTGAAGTTGAGTTCAAAAAGCTTAAAAACTCTAATAACATAAAATTTTTTATTAAAATATAGCTTGTTGAATAATTCATTTTCATTTAGTTAACTAATGAAGCTGATTTCTTTATAATGTAATATTTGTTTACAACAAAAGATTAAATTTGTGTGCGGGGAAAAGCCCCGCTTTAAAAGTTGTTTACTTTTTTGCTTATTCAACACTATAAAAATAGTAATATAATGTTTTTATCTTTTAAAACTCTATAAATCTTAGGAAAGTTATTGTTCACTATAGCTCGCTACTTCTATAGCAGTTCTCACAGTTATTATTCATAAAATTAATTGTATCTTTATAACCTTGAACTTCTTATGTTTTCACATAAGCACAGACTATATCTTCTCCTTCATCATTACATGTTAAGGGCCACCCGCTTCGACACGCTTGTGTCTACTCCCATTAATAGGGATAGTCGTTGAACTTTACTCTACTTGAGTCTTAGCTGCTGATTGCCTATTCTTGATAAAGAAGCCAAACGAAAAAATCTAGTTTCTTTATTTTTTATAGCATTTGTTAAATAAATGCATATATTTAACACTTAGGATTTAACCGATATATTTTAATAAAATAATATAACAAATTAGATACAATACCAATTGTGCTAGTTAAATATTTTATTATATTAGATGTACTTTATAAGCTGAAGTATTGGGAGCTTCCCACTATAATCGAATTTAGTTGTTGCTATTTTAAAGTACTTTTTCTATATGAACTATCACAAGGCATGTATACAATTTGTAACTATGTCATCTAACTAATTTTTTCTACTTTCGTAACCTTCCCACATATGCTTATTTTAGTAAACCTGCTTTATTGTGTTGGGGTTTAGTTAGCTTTAAGGGTTTCCAGCAATTCAAGTGGTATATTAGACAACTATAAGTTGTCTTTACATACAAATTTCTTTATATGTTTACGGTCTAGGTAATATTATCTCACCTTTAGTGAGTTTTTGTACCTTTTCTATAATTGTTACACACAATAATATTTCCATAAATGAAAATCCTTTTTCATTCACTTTATTCATTTGTTTTCCTTCTATATTCAATATATTTTTTTATTACTTTCTTTTCTAATCCACGTTTTACTTTAGTTTTCCATTCATCTTTGTGACTAACAGGTTGAACTAATATCGTATATAAATTTATTCTATTTCCTCCAAATACATCTGTGAAAATCTGATCTCCGATTAAAGCTACTTCATTATTTTCCAAATTCATTATTTTAACTGCTCGTTTTATATTAATTACTCTTGGTTTTTTTGCTTTATGGATTGTTTGTAAATTTAATTTTGAATTAAACAAATCTACTCTTTCTTTTGTATTATTGGAAATCAACATTATCTTTAGACCTTTTTTTAGAATCAAATTAAATAATTCAATTATTTCATCTGTGGGTTCTTCTATATCAAATGAAACCAAAGTATTGTCAATATCCACTAGTATTCCTTTAATTCCTTTTTTAATTAAGCTATCTATATTTAAGTGAAATATTGATTTTATATACATATTAGGAAAAAATCTCTCTAGCATATTTATTAGCTCCTTTAATAGTTAGTATTAAAAATTATATTTATACTTTAAAATTACTTTTGGTACTTGTTTTATTGTTATTTCATTTTCGTTAATTTCATAGTGAATATCTTTAATAATTTGTTCATAACTCACTCCTATTTTTTGTTTACATCTTGTTTTACTAGTTTGATCAGCATTTAAGCTGTTGCCTATAACCTCCATAGTTAAGAATATTTCGTTTAACTCAACTTTATCAATCAAATTATTATAATAATCTTTTATCATTCTATAATTTATCATTTCATCTTGAATATCTTTATATAAATTTGCTTTATATATATTGTTAACTACAGAAATATTTAATATATTGTTACCAGTAATTTGATAATTTATTTGATTTGGCTCATAATATTGTAAATATTTATAGTAAAAATAATTTTCAAGTATTATTTCATACATTTTATATAATATAATTAATTTCTCATCCTTGTTATCTTCTAATATGAATTTAGTATTGTTTAATATTTCTAGCTTTTTATTCATATCCATTAAAATAATATTAGATATAGTATTTACATTATTTTTTAATAGCTTTGCCTCTCTATTTATAGACATATTGTCCTGATTTATTTTCAACCTTGTTAATACTGATAAAATTAATAAATTAATTACCATCGAAATTATTATTGATGATAAAATTATACTTCCCTTTTCTTTAGAAAATTGTAAATGCAAAATTATATTCTCCTCTTGATTTCTTATATTTACTTAAGATTATTATTATTTTAGAGTCAGCTAATATTTCTGCTGTCTGTTGATTTAAGCTAATTATTTTATTTATAGGAAAATACTCCAGGTTTCCTATATTGTACAAAATTTTTAAATTATCATAAGATACGGATTGAGTTAAAGATAAATTACTTGGAAGCTTAAATATAGTAAGTTGAAAGTCATATTTATCTATTTCTTTTTCAATATTTAAATATTTTAATAAATCTTCAATATTATTTGATAAATAAGGTTCTATTTGAATATAATTATTTGCTATAACTTCTGCTAAAGAATTAATATCTATAACTTGTTCATTTTTTGAATTTATATTATTAACATTTGTTAAGAAATTACAAAAAGTGATTATTATTCCTGTCAAAATAACAATTCCACATAAAACTTCTAAATATGAATTTCCTTTTTCCATTATGATGCCTCTGTATATACACTAAAGGTAATTTCTGCTGAATTATTGTCCCATATGATTTTTTCTATATTAATTGGTGTCTCTAATTTTGTAATTTTATCAATCTGATTTTGAATTGAATTTACATAAGTATCCATAGCCCAAACATATTGTCGTTGAAGTAATCCATTGGTATGATTTTTAGTATACGTATTTACAAAAGAACTTTTATCTAATAAAGTTAACAGTTCTTTTGTCTGATAAGCTAAGCCTAAATCTTGTTTTATATGAGAAAAATTAGATTTATTTTCCAAATCTTTAAGTTCTCTTTTAAAGTCTTCAATATTATCATTTATATCATTAAGTAAATTTATTTCCATACTTAGATATTCTATTTCCTCTTTTTGACTATTTATTTCATATTTTAAATTATTTTCTATTAAACTAAAATATGCTATCTCAATTAACATAATTATTAAAACTAGTTTCATAAAATTAAGCAAAGAACTCACTACATATTTATAGCAGCGAAAGAATTATGTCTTATATCCTTGCAATCTCCTTTTCCAAATTATTATAAGTAAATTAACATTATTTAAAATATATTTTAACTCATTTCATTTATCTAAAATTTAAGTCAAGAACTTCTGTGCTCTAATAAAAATTAATAATGTATTTTTTTGTCTTATTTTCTTTAAATTTTTTTAGTCATATATTATTGCCTTGTTTATCTTTATTATTTGCATTTCAAACTTTTCTTTTGTTATATCCATAAATATATCATAATCAAAATACACACTTTCAATTTGACTTATAAAATCAGTAATATCGTTTTTATCAATATATTTGCCCTGTAAAATTATTTGTTCAGGTTCAAGTAGCACATATTCTAATACCATATTTTGATTAATTGCATTTTTTATAATATTAATCTCATTTGTTCTAGGTTGTTTTTTTACATAATCTATATTGACTTCTATTTCATTAATTTTTGTTTTATATTCTTTATACTTATTTAAATTTATTTTAATTTCATTTAAATAACTAATTTGTAATTGTAAATTTTTTAAAGTGGTTTTATCTATATTCAAATTACAATAATTTGATATAACATAAATTGAAAATATAAAAAACTGAATATAAAAAAAATTTTTTATATATTTTTGAATTTGAATATTTATATATGAAAGTTTATAAGTTTTTGGTATTAAATTAATCATATCTACATGTTCAAAAGAGCACTTAAGGAAATCCATATAGGATCATTTTCCAAAACACTATCAATTTCATTCAATTTCAAATTTTCTACATTATACTTCAATTGTTGTTTAAAATATTGTTCTATATTTTTCAATTTAGCTCCTCCTCCTATCAAATATATTTTATTTACTTTGTCTTCCACATGTTCTTCAATTCCTTGAATAAATTTTAAAATATCTTGTATTAAATATTCTTTTATTTTCTCATCTACAATTTCATAAATTATATTTTCATATAAACTATCTTCATGTGGTTCAAAATTTGCATATCTTATTTTAAATTCTTCAATTGATGAAGAATCTTCTTCTTTAAATTTTTCTTTAATAGAATTATCAATTAAATTCATTCCTATATCAATTTCTTTTGTCCATATAACATTTTTACTTTTATAACCAATAAGTTTAGTTGAATAATAACCTAAATCTATAATAATATCCAGCTTTCCAAGGCTTTGCTGATATGAAGATAATGCAACACCTACTGAAGTTATAATATCCAGCTTTAAATTTAGTGATTTTCCCAAATTAGTTAAATTATCAATAATAATTTTAGATACTACTACTAGTAAAACTCTAAAAGAATTTGTTTTTTTATTATGACTAACTATCTTGAAATCAGTATAATGATTTCCAATTGGAATATATTCATTTATTCTACATTCTAATATATTCCTTACATGTTTTTGATCTATCGCCTGCATTTCTATTATACGATGTATTACTAAATCTCCAACTAAAGCAACTTTTATTTCATATCTCTTAATCTTATATTGATCAATTAATTGAATAAGCATATTCTCTAGAAAAAAACAACCTTCTTCTAAAGTATCATAATTAATTTGATAAGTAGCAATAAATTTTATAATCTTTTCACTTTTAGTTGCAACTACTATTTTAGCTCCTTGTTTTGATATTTCAAGTCCAATATATTTTTTCATCAAAAATTAGCAAGGATACTCCTACTTCTATAAGCAAGAGAGGAATTACTCCTTAAACCCTTGACTGCCTCCTTTTCTCAAATAGTCTGTAGAAAAATTATTATATATTAGTTTAAACATTAATAAGTATTAAATACATTAGATATTCTAACAGAAATACTAAAGTTACGTCTTGTACTAGTTAATTTCATTAAAATTATAGTAAAGATACTTAAAAAAATAGTAGCGACTAAAGTTGATTATAGTAATAAGCTCCTGTGGATAGTTTCACTCCACAATCCTAAAAAAAGCATTTCAGCTTATAAGTACATCTAATATAATAAAATATTTAACTAGCACAACTAGTTAAAATTCTAATATTTCTGTTATTTATTAATTTACCTATATTAATCTGGATTTGAAGTGTAAAATTAAAAAAAGATTACTTGACACCCTATGCCAAAATTATAGATTAAATCTAAAATATGATTTATAATATGAGTTAAACCAATACATATTTACACTAATTAGCTATCTTAATTAAATGACAATCCTATATAAATGTACGATTTTTAACTATATCTAGTATAACTCTCATACTTAAGCTTTAATAGGTGAGAGTAACTAAATTCCTTTAAAAGTTAAATCCATTATAAAATATTGTGCTACTTCATTAATAAAATATTTAAATATTACTAATGTTTGATTTTTTAATTTGGATACGGTTAAATTTGTTATACCCTCTTCAAATACTTGATTTTGATATATTAAACTTGAATTTTTCCACTCCAAAACTCTAGTTTTCTCGTATATTTGATTGTCAAATTCTATTTTTTTTAAAGGTATATCATTCATCTCTCGCTCATATGTTACCTCAGAATCTAAATCTTTTACGAATATTTTTATATAAGAAGCATTACTATATTCTTGTTCAAAAAGATATTTAACATTTTCTATTTTATCACTTATACTTTCATATTTAATTTGATTGCTATAAAAATTAATTCCTAAATTTAATAAATTTCCTATAGTTAATACCATTAATGCTATTAATATACTGCAACTTAAAGTTTCTATTAAGGTAAACCCTTTTTGCTGATTATTCATTACTGATCCAAAATTTATCCCTTTCATTTAAGTCATTAGCATAAATTTTCATATCAGGAGCTAAAGATATTTTTACTTTATTTCCAACAAAATGCAAAGTACTCCCTTCCAATTGAAGCTTATAAGTATACGATTTAATGTCGATATTTTCTTTTGATAAATATAAATTTTGTACTAATACCTCAATTGGATTCCCTACTATTTTTTTTCCTGAAGTTGCTTCATGCATATAAATCATTTGTTGTATACTTTGAGCAGATCGAATGTCTGTTTGTAATTCCATTTTTCTTGTAATTTCTATAACCTGAGGAGTAATAATACTTGCAATTATTCCTATTATGGCAACTACCATTATAATTTCTATTAAAGTAAATCCTTTTTGCTTTTCCATTTTTTTATGTTATCTCCTAACTCATATAATTTGTGTTGCCAAAGAAAATGTTGGTAACATGATTGCTAAAACTATTATTCCCACTAAAATTGCTAAAATTAAAGTAACTATTGGTTCAATCCAAATTAATAATTTTTCTAATCTATGACTATATAATTTTTCAAAATATTTTCCACTATTTAATAGCATTTCATCTAATGTCCCACTTTTTTCTCCAATCTCAATTATAGATATTAAAGTTCCATTTAAAATAGTTTGTTCTTTTAATATTGAGCTTAAATTCCTACCCTGTTTAATTCCATCAATAGATATTTTTATTTTTTTTTTTAAAATAGGGCTTGTTATAGTTTGTTCCAAAATAATTAAAGCATCTTTCAATGCAATACCTGCATTTAATAAAATTCCTAATAAGTTTGCGAATTCTAAGCTACATTTTAACTGAAAAAGACTTTTATAAAAACTAAATTGTAATTTAATTTTTTCATTTATAGATTTAAACCATATAATATTTTTCATTATTTTAATACAAAAATATAAACTGACTATAAGAATTAAATTAGATCTGATATACTCTACTATATTAGTCATCAATTTAATTATAAAAGGTACCTCAATATTGTAACTACTAAAAAGCTCTATAAATTTTGGAAAAATAAATTTAATTGATATAATAATTACCATAGTCAAAGTTACTAATACGATCTTAGGATATAGTGTAGCTTTCTCAATCACTTTTTTACTCTCTATTTGAGTTTGAATTTGTTGTAATATTAAATCTAATATACTAGAAAGCTTTCCTGATGCTTCTCCAGCATATATAGTACTAGTTATAAATGGCGAGAATTGATTTGTTTTTTTTATTGATTGAGCAAAAGACTTTCCTGAATTTAATTCATTAATTATATCTCTTAAAATAAATTTTATTTTTTTAGAATATGTCTGTTGATACATAATATTTAAAGTTTCTACTAGGCTTATTCCAGATTTAATCAAATTAGATAATTCATATAAAAACAGATATGTTTCTTGAAGTGATAAACTTATAGATCGATCAAAAACAGTTTTTTTTCTTATAAATAATGGATTTAATCCTAAATTTAAAAGCTGATTTATTGCATCTTTTTTATTAATAGAATCTATTTGTCCTCTAGTCTTTTTATTTGTTATTATTGAATTAGCATAATAATAATATATCAATTAAAATCACCACCTAAACCAAATACTTCTATTATTTCTTCAATACTTGTTATTCCTGATTTTACTAATTCAATGGCATTTTGAAATAAAGTTTTTAATCCATTTTTTTGTGCAATTACTTCTAATTCAGCTTGATTGTATTCCATATTTTTTAAATGTAATCTGGGTATTAAAATTTCGTATACTCCTATTCTATCAATATATCCTTCATTATTGCACTTACTACATCCTTTATGAGTGTATACTTCGTCACCTATATTTAAAGTTAAAATTGGTTGTTTTAATATAATTCTTTGTTTACAAATTGAGCATAATCTTCTAACCAGTTTTTGAGCTATTACACCTTTTATTATTTGATTAGCCAAAAATTTATCTATTCCCATATCAATCATTCTCAAAAAAGCACTTATGCTATTATCTGTATGCAAAGTTGACCAAATACTATGTCCAGTTAAAGCAGCACTTGAAGCTATCTCTGCTGTTATTTTATCTCTAATCTCACCTATCATAAGCACATTAAAATCTTGTCTTAAAGTTGCTCTTAAAGTCTTTTCAAAAGTTAATCCTTTTTTTTCATTTACTTCAACTTGATTTATTCCTTCTAAAGTAGTTTCTATCGGATCTTCTACTGTTACAATATTTACTGTTGGCATATTTAATATGTTCATTATGCTCATCAAAGTCGTAGATTTACCACTTCCAGTAGGTCCTGTAACTAAAATTAATCCACTTTTCTGTTTTATTAGTGATTCAACTACATCTATTTGCATTTGTAAAAATCCAAGTTGTTGTAAAGAATATGACTTTACATTTTGCTGTCTAAGACGTACAACAACTTTTTCCCCATAATTTGTAGGTAAAGTACTTAATCTTAAATCCCATATTTCATTGTTAAACTTATAATCTAAATGCCCATCTTGTGGAAGTTTATTTTCAGTAATATCCATATTCCCCATAACTTTTATACAAATTATTATAGAGTTTAAATTATCTCTATTGATTTGTCTTGCCTTTCTTAATTTTCCATCTACTCTATATCTTATTTGTATAAAATTTTTAAATGGTTCAATATGAATATCTGATGACTTTAATTTAATAGCCTGGTTAATAATAGCTGATATAAATTGATTAATAACTCCTTGATTTGTATTATATACTTCATATTTATTTTCATTTAACTCTTCTTGTTCTAATAAACTATCTTCTTCTTGAACATTTAAATATAATTGAGAAATACAATTTATAATCATTTTGTTACGTCCCACTAAAGGAATAATTTTATAGCCAGTAATTAAATTTACATCTTCAATGGCTGGCAAAAATAAAGGATTATTCATTACTATATATAAGCTATTTTCTACTAACCTTATAGGCACCATATTGTATTTTATTGCTAACTTTTCAGGTATAATATTTGCTAAATTAAAATCTAAAGTCTCATTCCTAAGATCACAATAACTAGTGTTATAAATAATTGATTTAAGAGATAAAATATTTTCCTCTTTAAGCCAATCTTGTTCAACAAGTATATCTTCCAACAATATACCATCTTGTATAAGTGCTTCAAGTTGCTCTAAATCAAATGCTTGTTGGTCTTCAATAAATGTCTTCAAGTGATACATTAATTTATTTTCAATAATAAACATCTCCTTTCTAAATTAAAGTTTTGTGTTAGTTAATTTCATTAAAATCATAGTAAAGTAATAGCAATTAAATTTGATTATAGTGAGAAGCTCCTGTGAGGAGTTTCACTTTTCAATCCTCAAAAAAGTACTTCAGCTTATAGATAAATCTAATATAATAAAATATTTAACTAGTACAACTGGTTGAATTATAAAATATATAAAGAAATAACAACTCCTATTGATAAAAATGGTCCAAATGGATATGGTATACTTTTTTTATTCTTTAAATAATATAAAATACCATATATACTTCCTATAACAGACGCACTTATTAAACAACATATTACCACTTTCATATTTGTAAAAATTCCAATCATTCCTAAATATCTTATATCACCATATCCTATCCCTTCTTTTTTTAAAATAATTAAGCTACTAAAAAATATAATACTTAGCATACCCCATCCTACTATACCTCCTAATAAAGAAGTAACAATTGGATTAATTGAATGCATTGTATATCCTTTTAAACATTGTATATTAAATCCAAGGATAATTCCAAACCATACAATATTTTTTGGTAATAACATATATTTTATATCGATTATACTTAAAATTATCATGAAAAAAAATAAAATACTTATTAAAATAAAATCTAACATAATAAATTCTCCTCAATCAAATTTATTTATAAATACATTTTAACCATATTTTTATTTTTTAAACACATTTTATATTTTATTTTTTCGCTTTATTAAAATTACATTTATAAATTTAAAATTTCATATTTATATTTAATTTAGATTTAGTATTATTTTTCTATTTTTTAAAAAAATAGTTATAATAAATTTTATTGATTAATTTCTTTATAAAAAGATAATACTTTAATATACTAAAGGAGGTGAAAAATGACTAATAGATATGCTAGATATTGGAAATTAATATTAGATTTAATTGAAATTAAAATTTCTGCTACAAGTTTTAACGCTTGGTTTAAAGATACAAAATTAATTAATTTATCTGAAAATAAAATGACAATTAGTATCACAACATCTTATATAAAACATATATTAAGTACACGTTATTATGAATTAATAAAAACTTCTACAATTCAAATATTAAATAAAGAATTTGAAATTGAATTTGAATTATTAAAAGAACATACACAATATATAAAACCTTTCATTCAAAATGTACCTAATACAAAAAGTTTTTTGAATTATAAATATACTTTTGAAAATTTTGTTATTGGAAATAATAATAGAACAGCTCATGCAGCTGCTGTTGCTATTGCAGAATCACCTGGGTTTTCTTATAATCCATTTTTTATTCACGGAGGAGTGGGTCTTGGAAAAACACATTTAATGCAAGCTGTTGCACATTATATTTTGGCTCAAAATAATAAAATAAAAGTTATATATATCTCTTCAGAAATGTTTACTAATGAGTTAATTCGTTCTATTCAAGATAACAAAAATAATGATTTTAGAGAAAAATATAGAACCATTGATGTATTCTTAATTGATGATATTCAATTTATTGGAGGTAAAGAAAGAACTCAAGAAGAATTTTTTCATACATTTAATACGTTATATGAATCAAAAAAACAGATTATTATATCAAGCGATAAACCGCCAAAAGAAATTCAAGATTTAGAATCTAGATTATGTTCAAGATTTGAATGTGGACTTATAATCGATATTGAAAATCCTGATTTTGAAACAAGAATTGCTATTTTAAAAAAAAAATCAGATTTAGAAAACTTACTTCTACCTATTGATGTTTTAATATTTATAGCTGAAACTATTGACTCCAATATTAGAGAACTAGAAGGAGCATTAAATAGGATATTAGCGTTTTCTTCTTTAGCAAATAAACCCATAGATTTTAATTTAGCACAAGAAGCTTTAAGTGATATAACATTTGTTAAAAATTCAAAATTAATTTCTATAGAGCATATTCTAGGTATAGTAAGTAAATATTTCAATTTACAAATAGAAGATTTACTCTCAACAAGCAAAATAAAAAAGCTCAATTATCCGCGTCAAGTTAGTATGTATCTTTGCAAAAAATTAACATCACTATCTTTAATTAAACTTGCAGAAATATTTGGGAAAAAAAACCATACTACAATTTTATATGCTTATGATAAAATTGAAAAAGAAAAGAAAACAAATTTGAAAGTAGCACGTGATTTGTATATAATAGAAAATAAAATTAAATAATAATCACAAAATTTATGAATATTGGAATTTTTAAGAATATTATCTACAATATATATATATTTAAAAATTCTGACATTTATAAATATACAAAAATCATGTATATTTATAAATAAACTGATTTTTGGGAAAATTCAGTTAAAAAAGTTATGCACATAGTTATGCACATAGTTATGCACATGTGGTTTGTAGTGATTTCAATGGCTTCATGTAGTTATGCACATGTTTTTCGTTCCCCTACTACTACTAACTTAATTTTAATATTATTATTATTACAAAACCAAAAAAAGAAAGGAATGTAAATTTATGCATTTTTATTGTAAGCAAGAATTATTAATTAACAGTATAAATATTGTACTAAAAGCATGTTCTACAAAAACAAGCTTCCAAATTTTGGAGTGTATTTATTTAAAGACAAACAACTCAACTTTAACTTTAGTTGGAAATAATTTAGAATTAGGTATAGAGAGCACTTTAAATGCCAATATTCTAAAAGAGGGTTCCGTAGCAATTGAATCTAAAATTTTTTCAGAAATAATAAAAAAAATGCCTAATAATGAAATTGAAATATATTCAGATGAAAATAATATAGTAACAATTAGATGTGAAAATTCTGAATTTATAATTAAGGGTAAATTAGGAAAAGAATTTCCTGATCTACCTCAACTTACAACCTCAACAGGATATAATTTACTACAATCAAATCTTAAAGAAATGATTAAACAAACTATTTTTTCAATTTCACAAGAAGAATCAAAAATTACCTTTAATGGAGAATTAATAGAATTAAAAGAAGGAATATTCAGAATAATTGCCACAGATGGATTTAGAATGGCTTATAGAGAAATGCCATTAGAAATAACAACTACAAATATTCAATCTGCAATTGTTCCTGGAAAAACCTTAACTGAGATTAGTAGAATACTATCAAATGATGACAATTTAGTAACTATTTACTTTGAAAAAAATTATATAATGTTTGATATAGGTAACAGCAAAATAATTTCTAGATTATTAGATGGTGAATTTGTTAAATATGAACAAATATTTTTAAACAATTATAACACCAGAATTAAAATAGACAAACGTAAAATTTTATTGAGTTTAGAAAGAGCAGAACTTATTTCACGTGATGGAAAAAATAATCCTGTAAAATTTGAAATTACAAATGATCTGATTATTATAAGTTCAGATGCAGAACTTGGAAGCGTTAGAGAAGAAGTAAAAATAAATTTAGAAGGTGATAAATTTATAATTGCTTTTAATCCTAAGTATTTAATCGAAGTTTTAAAAGTTATCGATGATCAAATAATTACTATCGATTTTGTATCACCTTTACATCCATGCATTATTCATTCTGAAGAAAAAAAATATAAATATTTAATTTTACCTGTAAGATTAAATTAAATTACAAATTAGTATTTTGAACTTAATTTAAAATACTAATCGCAAAAGGAAAATTACATGAAAAAAATACAAATACACACAGAATTTATAAAACTTGATCAATTTATGAAATTAACATCATTAGTAACTTCTGGATCAGAAGCTAAAGCTTTAATCTTAGAAGGCTATCTGTTTGTAAATAATCAGCCATGTATACAACGTGGAAAAAAATTAAGAATAGGTGATATAATTGAATTTAAAGGACAAAAATGGATAATAAATGATGAAAATTACAAAAATTAGATTAGTTAACTTTAGAAATTATGAAAATTTAGAATTAAATTTATCACAAAACAGAAATATTTTTATTGGAGATAATGCTCAAGGAAAAACTAATATTTTAGAAGCTATATATATTTGTGCTACTGCTCGTTCGCATAGAACAAATTTTGTAAAAGAAACAATTAAATTTGGACAAATTCAATCAATCATAAATTTAAAACTTCAAAAAAAATATTTTAACGAAAATATAGAATTTATTTCAAATCATACAAACAAAGTTGTTAAAGTAAATTCACAACCTCTAAAAAAAACAAAAGAATTATTTGGATGCTTAAGTTTAATAATGTTTTCTCCAGAAGATCTAGAAATTATTAAAAAATCACCAAAAGATAGAAGACAATATATTGATTTAGCTCTATGTCGATATGATAAAGTTTATTATCATGATTTACAACAATATTGTAAAATTTTAAAACAACGCAATAATTTACTAAAACAAAAAAATATTCAAACAGAAATGTTAGATTGTTGGGATGAACAATTAATTTATCATGGTTTAAGAATTATAGAAAAAAGAAAAAACTTTATTAATATTTTAAATAAATTAGCAAAAAAAATTCATCAGGAAATTTCAAATCAAAGTGAAATTTTAGACATAATATATTTACCAAATTGTAGGGAAGAAAATTTTGCGAATAAATTATTAGATAATAGAACAAAAGATATACTTTTTAAGACGACTTCAATAGGCCCCCACAAAGATGATTTTAAAATTTTAATTAACAATTATGAAACTAAAATTTATGGCTCACAAGGACAACAACGTACTGCCATATTATCTATAAAAATTGCTGAATTAGAAAATTTAAAACAAAATTTAAATGATTATCCAATTTTATTATTGGATGATGTTTTATCAGAATTAGACTTAAAAAGACAAGAATATTTAATAAACTATACAAAACATATTCAAACTTTTATTACTGGAACTGAAATAAGCCCATTATTATCAAAAAATCTAGAAAAAAGTACAATATATTTTGTGACAAATGGAAATGTTAGGATATAAATTTGCCAAAATAGGTTAATTTATGTATAATGGTTAATATACAATAATAATTTAAAAAAAAGGAGTGATATAGTGACAGCTTATGATGAAAATCAAATTCAAATTTTGGAAGGACTGCAGGCAGTAAGAAAGAGACCTGGAATGTATATTGGAAGTACTTCTTTAAAAGGATTACATCACTTAGTATATGAAATAGTTGATAATGCTGTAGATGAGGCTTTAAGTGGATTTTGTAATTCTGTTGATGTAACTATTCATGAAGATAACTCAATATCCGTTCTGGATAATGGTCGAGGAATTCCTGTAGGTATACATCCACAAAAAGGTATTCCTGCTGTAGAAGTAGTATTTACCATATTGCATGCAGGAGGTAAATTTGGAGGGAGTGGATATAAAATGTCAGGAGGTTTACATGGAGTAGGTGCATCCGTTGTAAATGCTTTATCTGAATGGTTAATCGTCCAAATAAATAGTGAAGGTAAAATTCATGAGCAAAAATTTGAACGTGGGAATGTAACTCAAAATTTAACAATTATAGGAAATACAACAACAACAGGAACGTTTATACATTTTAAACCAGATGCTGAAATATTTGAAATAACTATATATGAATTTAACGTTTTACAACAACGTTTACAAGAAATAGCTTTTTTAACTAAAGGATTAAAAATAAACTTAAATGATAAAAGAGATGGTCATAAAAAACATAAAACTTTTTGTTATGAAGGTGGAATTAAGGAATTTACAACTCATTTAAATAGACATAAAACTCCTATTTATACAGAAGTATTTTAT
>MDSO01000050.1_pt1 | contig 20748 bp, 9 predicted proteins | sample 1005691 | NCBI WGS metagenome assembly MDSO01 (sample SAMN05526595, study PRJNA338239) | gut metagenome | isolation source: stomach gut content | host: Acanthurus sohal | place: Saudi Arabia: Red Sea | collected 2011-04 | reverse complement strand
AATTTTATTCTGCATTTAGCAAAAACGGTGCGCAATAATTTATTCTGAATGTAGCAAAAATGGCCAGCAAATGAATTTATCAAAAACGGTCCGCAATAATTTATTCTGAATGTAGCGAAAATGGCCAGCAAATGAATTTAGCAAAAACGGTCCGCAATAATTTATTCTGAATGTAGCAAAAATGGCTAGCAAATGAATTTATCAAAAACGGTGCGCAATAATTTATTTTGAATGTAGCAAAAATGGCCAGCAACAACTTTATTCTGAATTTAGCCAAACGGTCTACAACAATTTTATTCTGCATTTAGCAAAAACGGTGCGCAATAATTTATTCTGAATGTAGCAAAAATGGTCCGCAACAATTTTAAATAGTAAAATATGGTTTTAGGCCTATTTTTATTTACATTTATCACAACTTGTAGTATAATAAACATAGTTACATAACAAAAACGTAAAAAACAAAGAAAGAACAGGGAAAAATCAGAGATAAAAAATATACAGAGATAAATAAACGATAAAGAAATGTTTGATCGGACAAAATATAATAGGGGGTAATATTTTATGTATTTAACATTAAACTTAGCGTTGTTAGCCGGGTTTGCATTAGACAGCTTATTTGGTAATCCTGGATATATCCCGAATCCTGTGTCGATGATAAGGAAATTGACAGCGAGAGTAGCAAAATATATAAGACGAAAAGTACCGGAGGAACTTTATGCTGGAATATATTTAGTGGCCATAGTAGGAAGCATAGCATTGATGGTACCGTTAATAATCTTAAGTGTATTGCAAAGGTTCAATCCACATATAGCGATAGCCGTTGAAATATTCTTCTATTATCAAATTATTATGGCGAAATCTCTAAAAACGAATGCTCTGCAAATATATGACGACTTACGATCTAACAACTTAGAAATGGCCAGAAAGCATTTATCAGAAGCGACTAATAAAGAGACGAAAGATTTAAGCCGAGAAGGAATAATTAAGAAGACAATAGAAATGGTGGCCAAAAATACGGTAGACAATGCTGTTGGGCCGTTATTCTTCATGGCTATAGGAGGAGCACCATTAGGATTTTTATATTTAGCAATAAGTACATTGGATTCGATGGTAGGATTTAAGAGTCCGAGATATGCAGAGTTCGGCAAGTTTGCAGCGAAGCTAGACGATGCGGCCAACTTTTTACCGGCCCGAATAGGAGCTATCTTAATGATAGGTGCGAGTGCATTTTTGAAATTAGATGCGAAAAATGCGTTTAAGACATTTATCCGAGACCGAAACAAGCATCAGAGCATAAATTCCGGACAAACACAAGCAGCGTGTGCTGGAGCTTTAAATATACAATTAGGTGGAGATGATAGCTATGGAAGTGTGGTAATTCGCAAAAATAAAATAGGAAAGGCGAATCAAAGCATTAGTACGGACGATATAAAAAAATCCGTCCAACTGATGTATGCAACATCACTTTTAATGCTAATTTTTGCAGTGATCTAATACTCATCCTTAATAAGGAAGATATGCATTAATGTTAGGCTACGAATAAACCTTAATGCTAATTTTTGTAGTGATCTAATCTAATAAAAAGTAAATTATAAATTTTGTATACAGATCACATAAGTAACTACAACTAGAAGGCACGCTTTCTCCCTCCGTCAGCTAACGCTGACACCTCCCTCCCGGAGGGAGGCTTGACCCTCCCTTTGGGAGGGCGTACCGCTTTCCCGCAATTTTGTGACTAAGATTCTTAAGTTCCTGTCTATGCCCCTTCTAGGAGTAGGTCACTACCCCTTAGTGTATCGTTTTAGCTTATTAATGCGACAACCTCACCTGGAGTGATCACTTGGCCTCAAAAAAATAATCAGCTAACTTATAGCCATCCGGAAAAAAGGCACCGCTATTTTTAGCGAAAGATTCATTAAAGGCTATATTAATCGGCTCATGACTCACTCGGCTATCATATATCATATAAGGTACAGGATCGCTAGCATGAGTTCTCGAAGAAATAGGAGTTTCATGATCTGGCAATATCAAGATTTTAAATTCATCTTCGTTATTTTTCAAATATTCGAATAAAGGTTTTACTATTTTTTGATCTATCAATTCTAATGATTTTATTTTCCCATCCAAATCACCTTGATGAGAACATTCATCGGGGGCTTCTAAATGTACATAGACGAAATCCTTTCCATCTTTTAAAGCTTGAATAGTGGCTTCGGCTTTTCCGTCGAAATTAGTATGAATAGTTCCTGTAGCCCCAATCACATTTATAGCGTCGAGACCGGCGCAAACGCCAATACCTTTAATTAAGTCCACAGCTGAGACGGTAGCCCCGGAAAGGCTGTATTTTTTTTGGAAAGATTCTAACTGAGGCTTTTTGCCTTGTCCCCAAATCCATATGCTGTTAGCTGATCTTAGGCCACGCTCAGATCTAGCAACATTAATTGGGTGATCCTTCAAAAGGTCATAACTGTCCTGCATCATTTTTTTGATAGTTTCATCTTTTGGCAAATATTGTTCAATATTCTGATCTAAAATATCATGAGGTGGCGTTAATATTTCAGATAGCTCGCCATCCGGAACAATCATGCAATGCCTATAGCTAACGCCGGGATAAAAGTTAGCGGAGTCGAATTTTTGAGCAATGAATTCGATGAGGACTTTGGCTTCTTCGGTAGAAATATCCCCAGCGCTATGATCTAGCATAATGAAGCTAGAGTAATCGTTGCTTTCTAGGCCGTTAGGATCTAAAGAGACTAGGTTACATCGAAAGGCCAAATCGGAATCGGACATAGCAATGCCCATGCTAGCAGCTTCTAAAGGGGAACGACCGGTTAAGAAAATAGAGGGGTCAAAGCCCATGATTGCTAGGTTAGCAGCGTCGCTACCCGGGGCTATCCCAGATGGGATGGTGCGAACTAAACCGATTTCGCCTTTTGATGTTAATTCATTTATTGTGGGTATATTTGAGACTTCTAAGGGTGTTTTATATCCTAATTTTTCGATCTTGTAGTCTGCAGCTCCGTCTATAACAATAATTAAATATTTCATTTTTTTCACCTCTGAGTGTGTTTTTTTAAACTGGTATATTTATTCATCATACAGTAATCTAAACAAACTTTAAAGGTCGAAAAAAGGAATTAGAGTAAAATTATCTCAGCTAAGGTTCAAAACTTTAAAGGTCGAAAAATAAAATTAGAATAAATTATTGAAGCCAAGGTTCAAAACGTAGCACTTCGGATTATAATGATTACATAGGGGGGTGAGCACAACATGGCTGGATATAAAAAATGTCAAAACTCGAAGTGCGAATATTTTCCTTGTCATAAAGGAGTAACAGAAGAAGAATTTAACTGTTTATTTTGCTATTGTCCATTATATATCTTAGGAGAAAAATGCGGTGGAAATTTTTCATACACACCATATGGATTAAAAGATTGTTCAGAATGTACGAAGCCACATGATGCGGATGGATATGATCATATACAAAGCAAAATTGGATTATTATTAGAACTAGTACAAAAAATAGAAGCTTCTGAAGAAGAGGACTAAGTGCACTTTGCATTGGAAGTTAGCTGTTGCACTGAGGCTCTCCACCCTGGCTCTCCTTTTAGGAGAGCTGTCACGCAGTGACTGAGAGGTTGAGAGCTATCAGCTTTAGCTGACTGAGAGGTTATTATTTTATACCTGCTCGCACTTTAGCAGTGGGCAAATCCAAATTATCTCTGGAAGCTGGAATACCGATGTTAGTTTCTTGAGGTACATCGGATCTCCATACTCGAACATAATCTATCTCGTACTCGGCCGGATTGCGTTCGCCCGGTTTATAAGCGAAAGCTTCTTTTGTAGGTGGTTTAGATCCGTAAATATAAGTTTCCATGTCGAATAGCAAATATTGTGACCCATCAATTTTGCGTTCTATATTATTATCTATTTCATGGATGAAGGCACCGTCAATATAAAAACGCAAGAAATCTGTATCCCATTCAAAGCCATAGATATGAAATTCAGCTGTCAAGTCGATTCCGGTGTTATAAATTTTTCCGTTAGAAAAGTCTTTCCCTTCTTTAAACCAGTGAGTATTGATCGGATAAGAACTACCATTTAAATTCATTCTGTTAGCATTTACAGGGCGACCGACCTGCTCGAATATGTCTATTTCTAATTTATTTTTGATAGGATCTCTAAACCAAAATGCTGAAGCGATAGAGATAGGGGCCGTTCTAGCCTTTATTTCATAATAACCGTATCCTGTTGGTTCTATAGATTGAACAGCGCAAGCGGAAATGTTTTCATATATACGCTCGCCGGCCGGGATCAGCTTGTTAGCTTCTATCATTAAGTCAGTAGGTTCATCCTCCCACGTACTGACAAGAACTAACATACCATTTCGAAGAGATACGTTTTTTGGATCAAATATTGATGGTTGTCTACCAGTCCAATATCTATGATGATTGCTCCATTTAGTTAAATCTAAGGATTCTCCATCAAACTCATCGGAGAACATTTCACTCATTTTCCACTGACGTTTATTTTCAGGGTCTGTTAAAGGTAGAAATTTCGGATTATCGATTAATTTTTCATGTGCTGGATTATTACTCATAGTTTAACTCTCCTTAAAATTAATTTTTATATTAGTATATCATGACATATTATTTTTGTCTAGAGAGAATAAAAAAAATCGCTCGCACTTAGTATTTGAACTTTGCGAGATGGCCCTACTTCGTGAAGTAGGAATCATATCTAAGTTGTTGGCAAATGGAGGTGTCACAAAGTAACGAAGAGAGAGAAGTACAAAATGACAAACTCAGATTAGTAACTAAAATTTGTAGGCACGCTTTCTCCCTCCGTCAGCTAACGCTGACACCTCCCCCGCAATGTTGTGAAGACGGAGGGAGTCCCCCGCAATAGAGTAAAAAAAAGCCTTCCTTTGGGAAGGAAGGGGGCTAAGTGTTATTATTTTATACCTGCTTTAGCTTTAGCAGTAGGCAAATCCAATTTATCTCTAGAAGCTGGCACCTGAGCTTTGGATGATTGTGGCACATCTGAGCGCCAAACTCTAACATAATCTATCTCATAGTCAGCCGGATTACGCTCACCAGGCTCGTAATCGAAGTGTTCTTTAAGTGGCGGATTGGATCCATAAATATTAGTTTCCATATCGAAGAGTAGATATTGAGAGCCGTCCATCTTATAATCGATGCTATTATCGATTTCATGGACTAAAGCGCCATCGATGTAGAAACGTAAGAAATAAGTATCCCATTCGAAACCGTAGATATGGAAATCAGCAGTCAAGTCTACGCCAGTATTATAGATGGTACCATTTGAAATGTCGGTACCTTCTTGGAACCAGTGAGTATTCATAGGATAAGAGCTACCGTTTAAATTTAATCTATTAGCGTTGATAGGGCGGCCAACTTGCTCAAAAATATCGATTTCTTGTTTGCTAACTTTAGGATCCCTAAACCAGAAAGCAGAAGCGATTGATATTGGCGCCGTTTTCGCCCTTATTTCGTAATAACCATAACCGGTTGGTTCGATTGATTGAACAGCGGATGCGGAAATGTTTTCGTATATCGCACTTCCAGGCGATAATTTTTTATTAGCTGCTATCATCAAATCAGTTAATTCGTCTTCCCATGTGCTAGTTAACACCAATAGGCCATCTCTCATAGATACGTTTTTAGGATCAAATATTGAAGGTTGTCTTCCGGCCCAGAATCTATGATAACCGCTCCATTTTGTGGTATCTAATTCTTCACCATTAAACTCGTCGGAGAACATTTCGCTCATTTTCCAATCTCTATGATTGTTAGGATCTGTTAGCGGAAGATACTCTGGGTTTTCTATCAACACTTCGTTGGCTGGATTGTTGTCAACTCTAACACCATAGGTTAGATCTTTTTTCGGTATATCATAAGCTGTTGTCCCTTCACCGGAGACACCGTACATATTATCTATAATAAATCCGTCACCTGGTTTATTAGCTAATTCATATAGACCGAAGGAAATGGACTGAATATTTTTCACATCCAAATCTTTTTGAGTTAAACCGATAGGAGTTTCAGCAACCCAAAGGTCTGGTTGTTTTTTGAATAAATCTTGAGTTAATTTAAAAGTATGACTTAATTTTGGAGATACGGTCAAGTAATACATGGCGGTGGTACCAGATTTATCCGTAAAGAATGCTCGAATCTGAATACCGGTTGTTCCCGGATTATAAAAATCTACTGAAAACACATCGTTGATTTGCCAACCGGATTCCGGAGCTTCAAAAACTAACTTAGTACTTGCTGTTGTGCTATATTCTCCTTTTGGCAATAAACCTTTATCTATAGTAAATAATAAGGCTTGATCACCGTTTGTCACACCATTTTCTGTTACGGATTTTATTGTGACATTATCTAAATTGTTTGATGTTGGTACAAAATCCTCCTCCTCAAATGAGAATCCAGAAGTTGTAGCCATTTGTTGAGCCATAACTGTGGAGCCGAAAGTGGCGGACAGTGTAGCTAAAATGATTAATAATTTTTTGGACATATGTATTTCCTCCTTATATAATATATGGAATATTATAACATACATTTATTACCATGTCTATACATCAGTGGAATTTTTTTACATCTTTTTTCAATCCACTGATGTAAATATAGAACATTTTAAATAGATTAACTTAAGAAAGCTCGGGGTTACATATTTTAGTTGACATCCGGAACATGGCAATTAGAATTATTTATGAAAGCTCAGAGCTACATATTTTGGCTAATATCCGTAGCATTGCAAATAGAATTATTTATTTAAGCTTAGTTTGATATATTTTCGTTGAGATATGTAGCAAATAAAAAATAGGATACAGGCTATAATAAATGGGATTTTTGGATTCCAATCATAAATATACCCAGCAACAAGAGCGCCGATAATCATTCCCAGAGATTTAGTAGCATTATAGAAAGCTAAAATAATTGAGCTACTTCTGTCATCACCAAAACTGGATGCTATATTTTGTACTAAAGGCAAGTAAACAGCATTGCAAGCAAAATAAATAAATGCTATCACTAAAAATATCGGTAAATAATCTACACCAATAACGCCGGCTAAAGATAATGAGCAGCAAAGGAAAGTAACTTTTAATCCGGATAGAATTTTTTGTTTTGCTATTATTTTAAAACAGATAAACGTTGAAAAAAGAGATACAAGGCCAACACCAGCTTTAATGAAGCCATTATAAGAAGGTTGAAATAGCAACTGATCAATTAAATAATAATTAAACGTTTGATCAAAAGCTGTCGTTGCAAAACTGGCCAAGAACGAAATCAAAAATAACAAACTAAGTAAACTAGTTAAGTATGGTATAATATTAAAAAAGGCGGTAAAAGGATTAATTTCTTTTAGAATATTTTGGCGATCGATTTTTTCTAGCTCTTTTCTTTTTACCAAAATGGTTCCGAAAAATATACCCATGATGTTTAGCATAATAATTTGGGTGATAAAAGATATCCGAACATCAATATTGCCGATTAGGCCACCTAAAAAATAACCAACCGTTCCGCCAAGCGTAGCTATCGTTGCAAGAATGGCTATATTTTTGGCCTTGCTCTGCTCGCTAGAAATGTATGTTATGTAGGTTAGAAAGCCAACGAATATTCCGCCACTAAATAAGCCGCCGATCATTCGGGCTATAAATATTTCTAACTCCGTACTTGAGGTCATGAACATATATTGGCCGATACTATAGCCTATAGCACAAATAGCTAAGACTCGTTTTTCGGATATTATTCGAATGACTTTTCCCCAAAAAGGTGAAAATAAAAATGTTGCAAAGGCCATTGTAGCAAAAGCAACACCAAACATATAATCATTTAATTCTAATTGCTTAAAAAAGGTTGGTGTCACAGGATGTGCTAAATTGCTACTTATGTATAGAATAAATTCTAACACAAAAAAAATTATAACATCTTTGTTTGTTCCTCGGTTTATACTAACGTTTTTAATGGGATTCATTTATCGTCTCCTTAATTATTGATTTAACCTCTCAGTCATTTTGTGGCTAAGTGCAACTCTGCAGGTACTTATTAATAGCTTTTTAACCTCTCAGCCAACTTCTTTTATTTCAAAAATTGAATGCTCATGATATGATTCCATCATTTAGTGATAGCTATCGGCGACAGCTCCCAGAGAAAACAAAATTGCGGGGGAGGTGTCAGCGTTAGCTGACGGAGGGAGAAAGCGTACATACAAGTTTTTGTTACTTTCAAGTAAATTGTAACTTTTGCAAGTTCGCACTTTTCTTCCATCATCCAAAACTTAATACAAAGTATTGATCCCTATCCATTGGTTAACGAACCTCTCAGTCATTTTGTGGCTAAGTACAGCTCCACAAACACTTAGTAACAGCTTCTTAACCTATCAGTCACTAATTAAGGTGTCGGATAGAGCAGGTATTGATAACTAAGGGGTAGCGCGCACTTAAGCCTTCCTCTTGAGGAAGGTGGACGCGAAGCGGACGGATAGAGTCGCAGCGAAGCTGCGCCCTTGACCTTCTCGAGTGAAGCTAGTTTATTTTTTAAAATGTTCCTCGCAATATTTGCATCTATAAGTTTCCTTATCTCGATCCGTTAATATAAAAATCTGATCTAAAGAATGTTCTACGGATGTAACGCATCTTGGATTTTTACACTTAATAATATTAATTATTTTATCAGGTAGATCTAATTTTTTCTTTTCTACAATAGTTTCATTTTTGACTACGTTAACAGTAATATTCTGATCAATAAAACCTAGGATACCCAAGTTTAGAGAATCGATAGGACATTCAATTTTAATAATATCCTTTTTGCCCATGCGGCGGCTTTTAGCATTCTTGATTATGGCAATGCAATAATCGAAATTTTCTAGATTTAAATATTTGTAAATTTCCATGCCCTTGCCCGCTGGTATGTGATCGAGAACAAAACCTTCCAAGATACCACTTATGTTTAAAGTATGATTTTGCATATTCAGCTCCTTTTTTTTAATCTGTATTTCGAATAGTTTAATGTTCAGCCAATTAAGTTCAGGTTGAATAAAGAATTTTATTTTATGGTTTTGTAATAGTTAATTTGCTTAAGTTCTCGGCTATAGGGGTTAGGGGCATACATGGGAACTTAAGAAAAAAACCATAAAATCAGAGAAGCTAACGAATAGAATTTGAAGAAAGCTAAGATCAAGGTCAAAGTCAAGTGCGCAGCTACGCTGCAACTCTATCCGTCCGCTTCGCGGCCACCTTCCTCAAGAGGAAGGCTAAGGTCAAGTACAAGTGCAAAGTTTAAATGCGAAGTTTTTCGCTTCTTAAGTTCTCGGTTATGGAGGTAGGGGCACGGGAGGGAGAAAGCGCACATTCTAGTTGTAGTTGCTTATGTGATCTGTATACAAAATTTATAAGTGACATAGTTAATTTGCTTAAGTTCCCATGTATGTGGGGAGAAAGCGTACATTATTCGACTAACTTAGTTAAACCTGAATATCTAATAGTTTGATAATTAAGGCCATTCGAACGTAGACACCATATTGGACTTGTTTGAAATATACGGCTCTCGGATCATTATCTATTTCCGGATGAATTTCATTTACTCTAGGTAGAGGATGAAGAACTAACATGTTTTTGTCGGCCAATTTCATTTTGTTAGAATCGAGGACATAAAAATCTTTCATTCGAATATATTCGGCTTCATTAAAGAAGCGTTCTTTTTGGACACGAGTCATGTATAATAAATCCAAATTGGGCAAAGCATTAGTTAAGCGAACTTCTTCGATATAAGGTACATTATTTTTTTTCAAGACTTCTTGAACTATATAATTCGGCAACCTTAGCTCTTCAGGGGAAATAAGAACAAATTTTATATTAGGATAACGAACCAAAGCCTTAATGAGAGAATGAACGGTGCGGCCAAACTTCAGATCTCCGCATAAGCCGACGGTCAGATTATCCAATCTACCCTTTTCAGCTTGGATTGTCAAAAGATCTGTCAGCGTCTGAGTTGGATGTTCGTGCCCCCCATCTCCGGCGTTAATAATAGGGACTTGGGAAAATTCCGAAGCAATAAGGGCAGAACCTTCTTTGGGATGGCGGATAGCGATAATATCCGAATAACAAGATACTGTTCTAATGGTGTCGGAAATGGATTCGCCTTTAGAAGCGGAGCTTTCGTCGGCACTAGAAAAGCCGAGAACGGATCCGCCTAAGTTCAGCATAGCCGCTTCATGGCTGAGCCGAGTCCTCGTGCTAGGCTCATAAAATAGGGTGGCTAACTTTTTACCCTCGCAAACTTTTGAATACTTTTTCATATCTCTCTCTATATCTTTGGCTAGATCCAAAATTTCTTGTATCTCATCTATCGATAAATCTAGTGGATTTACCAAATGCTTCATACTAAAATCCTCCTGTTGTCTTTTTTTATGTGATTTCTATTTGTAACCCTTGTTTGTCTTATCTATTATAGTTTAAATACATTAATGTTGCAATCCTTTTTAAGCCGATTTTTTTTTGTGAAAAGAAGAATGTAGGCAATTTTGTAATCCTTTTCGGGCCAAATATTTTTGGTGAAAAGAAGTGATAGGCGGGAACTTAAGAAAATTAACTATGTCACTTATAAATTTTGTATACAGATCACATAAGCAACTACAACTAGAAGGCACGCTTTCTCCCTCCGTCAGCTTACGCTGACACCTCCCTCCCGGAGGGAGGCACCGCTTCCCCACAATTTTGTGAAACACGGGACGCAACGTAGTGAAACAGACTGAGAGGTTCTTATGGTACTCTAGCTCGTAATTTTTCTCTACACACTTTCAATCTTAAGTTCCCGGCTATGCCTTTTCGGGCCGAATATTTTTGGAGAGAATAAGTATGTGGAGATGGCCTAAAAATTACTATTTTGCTGACTTTAATTACCATTTAATTATTGTCATAAATACTTGATCTTTTAAGGCTAGGGTGGTATACTTTTAAGAAAAATTTAATTATTTAAGGAGATAATTACATATGAAAAAGAAATTTAGCAATTTTCTGATTGCTTCACTACTATTGCAACAAATATCTATGCCTTTACAAGTCAATGCTCAACAATCAAATAATATTCAAAATAATCTTAACGGAGCAGTTTCACAAGTCGAATCCGATAATATAAAAATAGCTCCAAAAATGCAACTCAATAATATAGAAACAATTCCAAACATGCAATTCGATAATATAGAAATAAATTCAAACACACAACTCGATAATATAGAAATAAATTCAAACGAGCAACTCGATAATATAGAAATAAATTCAAATACACAACTCTATAACATAGAAGGAATACAAGAAATATCGGACAATAATCATCAAGATTATAGCAAACTACATACCGATAATTCAGAAAAATTTTCTCAAACACAAATACCGACCTATAATATAGAAGCAACTCAAGAAAGATCGGATAGCAATCAAAATTCTAACGAGCCACCTATTTATAATTCCGAAGAATTTTCGCAAATACCAACCGATAATATAGAAGCAATTCAAAAAATATCAGATAGCAATCAAGATTCTAGCGAGTTACATAATAATTCAGAAGCATTTCCACAAATACCTCTCTATAATATAGAAGGAATACAAAAAATATCGGACAATAATAATCAAGATTCTAGCAAACTATATACCGATAATTCAGAAGAATTTCCGCAAACGCAAATACCGACCTATAATATAGAAGCAACTCAAGAAAGATCGAATAGCAATCAAAATTCTAACGAGCCACCTATTTATAATTCCGAAGAATTTTCGCAAATATCAACCTATAATATAGAAGCAATTCAAAAAATATCAGATAGCAATCAAGATTCTAGCGAGTTACATAATAATTCAGAAGCACTTCCACAAATACCTCTCTATAATATAGAAGGAATACAAAAAATATCGGACAATAATCATCAAGATTCTAGCAAACTATATACCGATAATTCAGAAGAATTTCCGCAAACGCAAATACCGATCTATAGTATAGAAGCAATTCTTGAAACATCAGATAGCAATCAAAATTCTAACGAGTTACCTATTTATAATTCAGAAGAATTTTCGCAAATATCAACCTATAATATAGAAGCAATTCAAAAAATATCAGATAGCAATCAAGATTCTAGCGAGTTACATAATAATTCAGAAGCACTTCCACAAATACCTCTCTATAATATAGAAGGAATACAAAAAATATCGGACAATAATCATCAAGATTCTAGCAAACTATATACCGATAATTCAGAAGAATTTCCGCAAACGCAAATACCGATCTATAGTATAGAAGCAATTCTTGAAACATCAGATAGCAATCAAAATTCTAACGAGTTACCTATTTATAATTCAGAAGAATTTTCGCAAATATCAACCTATAATATAGAAGCAATTCAAAAAATATCAGATAGCAATCAAGATTCTAGCGAGTTACATAATAATTCAGAAGCACTTCCACAAATACCTCTCTATAATATAGAAGGAATACAAGAAATATCGGACAATAATAATCAAGATTCTAGCAAACTACATACCGATAATTCAAAAGATTTAATATTTGAAAATATTATGGCCGTAGTTAATGAAATCGATCGACAAATGCAGCACCAGGATAATATATCAATTCCAACTAATGTCCTTGCAAGTGAAGAATCTACATATAAAATAAATTTGCCAGTTGAAAATATTATAGAAGCTGAAAAAATAGAAGATCTTGTAATTCAATCAGACATTCAAATGCCGGTTGAGAATTTATTAAACGATGAATTTACAGATAAACCTGATCTAATACTTGAAAATATTTTATCCACTTTTAAAACAATAGATAAACAAAGACATCTCATGGATGACCCTTTAACTAATATCAAACTCCAAATGCCTGCTAAAGATTTGGTATGCGATGAATCTAAATATAAAACAGATTTGCCAGTCGTATATATTCTAGAAACTGAACAATTAGAAGATCCTGTTACTCAAGCAGAACTTTCAGTGCCAGATGAAAATTTATTGACCGATGAATCTAAATATAATCCGGACTTAATATTTGAGAATGTTATGGCCGTAGTTGATCAGATAGATCAACAAATGCAATCCCAAGACAATCCGTTAACTCCGATAGATTTACATATGTCAGCCGAAAATTTATTGACCGATCAGACTAACAATAAATCATTAAATTTCGAAAATGCTTTGGCCGAAATTGATAGGTTAGATTCTCTTATGCTGTTCGATAATAATTCGGATACTCAAAATGACTTCGATATGTTAGCCAAAGATTTGTTGGCTGAAGAAGCTACCAATAAATCTTTAGTGGTTGATAATATCTTGGCCGAAATTGATAGGTTAGATCCTAATATGCTGCTAGTGGAGGAGTCGATAATTTCTGAGGAGAAACAATTGTTGGCCAAAAGTTTATTGGGTGAACCAAATACTAATACATCTGATGTAAAATCCGAAATAAAAAATATTGTAACACTAAAAAATAATTCGATGGAATTAAAAGATACAACTACAATAGGACCGATCGATCCTGTTCCTGGGGGGTGGATAACAGTTGAAGGAATTGTAGGTGGTCGAATTAAATTTTATGACGGAAATATTACAGATGCAGAAGAATCAATAACTAGTGCAAAGATTCCAGATAAAATTGGCGGAGCGACAGTTGATGCTATTGCTGGTCCTGAGAGTTATGAGTATCACGCTGCTTTTGGTTTTGCCAACTGTACAAGTTTAAAACATGTAACTATACCAAACAGTGTCAATACTATTGGTGATATGGCTTTCCAAAACTGTTCTAATTTAACAGAAATAACTATACCGTATACTATTAACTATATGGGGAACAGCATTTTTCAAGGATGTACAAGCTTAGCAACTATATATTATGCTGGAACTAAAGAATCATGGGATGATATAGTAAGTGGTAAAAATCTTGAAATTCCAAGTTACACTAAGATGGAATATGAGAGCACTGGACCAGAACTTCCTTGGAGAGATGTAGAAGGATTTGTAGGTGGTCAAATTCAATTTGATGACGAGACAGGAACTATTAAAACCGTTCAAGGCACAATAACTAGTGCACATATTCCAAAAGAAATTGATGGAATTAAAGTTGAAAATATTGGAGGAAACGCTTTTAAAAAATGTACACATTTAACAGAACTAAGCATGCCAAATAGTATTAGCTTAATAGGGGCATTTGCTTTTAAGGAATGCACAAGTTTAAAAGAAATAACAATACCAAATAGTGTTATTTCGATTGGGGATTATGCATTTGAGGGATGTACAAGTTTAGAACAAATAACTATACCAGATAGTGTTATATCGATTGCTTACGACGTATTTGATAATTGTGATAAATTAAAAAAGATTTATTATGGAGGTACTCAAGAACAGTGGACTAAATTAGGAGTTTATACCTCAGTAATTACGACTATTATATCAAAAAATAATGTAGAAATTAAGCCTGTAACTAGGCATGCAAAAGAATTTGGTAAAACTAAAATTTCTGCTACAGAAAAGTTTATACAAGAAGGTGATAGATACATAGCACATAAAAAAATTATATTTGAAAATGGAATAGAATATCAATCAGATGGAGATATCATAATTGATACAAAAGATTATACTATTAGTGCGGATGAACCTGGTAAATGGAGAATCTCAACTGAATCTAATTTCTATCCAGACAATAAAATTATCATAGATAACCCTGCTGGTAAAATTGTGAAAAATTTAGATCTTGATCCAGAAATCCTAACTGGAGAAAAAACGGATCATATAATAAAAAAGTACCTTAAGCTTCCTGGTAATATTAAAATAGAACAATGTAGTCTTTTTGATCAGGGTGAACCTGGATTTACCTTAGTGGCTTCAGCAGATCTTGACATATTTGGTCGTTCTGACGCTTGTCTTGAAGTGGGAATTAATCCCTTTAAAATAAATAAGGATGGAATTGCGTTTAATGCTAAAGCAACTGCTTCTAAGATAAATCTTGGTGGGCTAATAAATTTAGTAGAGCTTTCGGGTGGAATAAAATATAATAATGGTTTTGAAGAATTTAGCATTGCAACAAAGGTTGAATTAGCCAAATTGATTAAAGGTATAGAAGGAGAGTTAGCTTTTTATTTAAATCCGTTTGGGTTTAAAAAAGTTTTATTAGGTTTTGAGCCTTTTAAACCGATTCCAGTTGGAACGACAGGAATTGGTGTTACTAAAATTCAAGGAGGATTTTCACGATCAAAAAAGAATGAATTTTCTGTATCTGCAGGTTTCGATATGGCAGTACCAATTATTCCACCAATACCACCATATGCTTTTACTACAAATGATTCATTGTTGACAGTAAATAAAAATGGTATGTCAGGTGAGGCAGCACTAAAAGTTTATGGTTTATCATTAGGTGGAGCCGACTTTTATCTTAATTGGGCACCTGATTTTGCATGTAAGTTTAACGTTTATACAGATTTATTTGATCTAGGAGCATTAATAATGGAGGGTTCATTAGGTTATAATCATAAGTATCATGATTTTTCTGCTGCATTTCTTTGTGAGATTAATGTTCCTAAACAGGTACCAGTGATAGGAGGAATAAATATAGCTAGAGGTGAGGCAAAATTTAGTAGCAGGACTATGGACCTAAGTCTTGCAGTACGCTTATTTTATTTTATAAACCTTAGACTTGGTGCAAATTTTAAAACTGGGCGAGTAGTATTTAACGATATGCAAATATATCCTTGGAGTAGATCTATAAGTAATGATATGTCAGCAAGATTTGAAAATGAGACTACAAAGAAAATTTTTAATGCCACTGTAGCTAAAAATGATTCGAAACTATCTAATATGACAGAAGAAGTAGAAACTATTATACCAATTACACCTGAAAATGGTGAAATTATTTTTTTAGATTTATATGATTTAGAAAAAACAAATCTAGAAAAGGCTTCTATTAGATTATTTAGACCAGATGGTTCAGAATATCTTTTAGTAGATAATGGATTGTTTGAAGCAAGCTCCAATTGCGCTATTATGTATGATAGAAAAGAAGGAATAATAGCCATTACTGAACCGATACAAGGAGATTGGGTACTGAAAACAACAGGTGTTACACTGGAAGTTGTAGAGTATCAACAGACAGCAGAAGCAGAATTATATAATATAAATTTTGAGAAAACAGCTGATGAATATACTATTAATTGGGAAAGTAAATATGAAGATGACACAATAGATGTTTACTTAAAAGGTAGCAAAGACAGTGGTCTATATATTCCTATTATAGAAGGAATTACCGAAGATTCATGTATCTTGAGTAAAGCAGATTTTGCCGGAATAACAAATGGTGAGTACACTGTAGTTTTGGAAGCAAAAAGACAAGAGACAATGTCCAATGATTATGAAATAGGAACAATTAATTATATTTCAGATGAATCTCCAGACACCCCAACTAACTTTGTAGCACAAGCCGATTACGATGGATATTTAAATATGAATTGGGCCGAAGTTGAAAATGCAGATTATTATGTAATTGGAACTGTGAAAAATGGAAAATTAGATGAAGTATATTATACTACAAATGGAAATGAAACAAGCGCTATTACAGACTTTGTTCCACATGATGTAGAATTAAATTTAACCTTAGTTGCCGTGAAAGAAGCTAATGGTATACCGTATCCATCGGACATATCAAATATTGTGTCTGTTTTAGTAAAAACTCCTGTGTACCCAACATTAGAAGTTGATATTGAGGAATACGAAGGTAAATTAACACCATATTATCATGGCGGAGAATTATTATATACATATAGCAATTCTAAGCAAGTATCCTTAAATGTAGATAGTGATTCCGATTATGAAGTATTTATAAATGATGAACTTATGAGTTCTAACAATACCACTTTGGATCTTGAAGAAAGTATTAACTTCATTGAGATAATAGCAACAAATGAATATGGCAACGAAACTAAGGTTGAAAAAACATTATACGTAGATACCGAAGCTCCGACGCTAGAACTTTATTCGCCTGAGCCTGATTCGGACGTAGATAGTAATCGAATAACCATAAATGGGCTAACCGAATACTCGGCTACTGTAAGATTTAATGGAAGACAAATTGATCCGGCAACTATAGACGTATCAGGTGAGTTTACGGATGACTTAACTTTTCCGCCAGAAGAGCTTGAAAAGCCTCTCAAGGTTGAAGTTGAAGATAATGCTGGAAATATATCTAAATATTTACTATTTCTTAATTATACAGCCACTTCAGAACCAGAACAAGTTCCAGATGAAATAGCTCCTATTATTACTTATGATGGCGCAAAATCTTTTACTTTAGATCAAGGTGATAATTTTTCAATGCCAAATGTAACTGTTACTGATAATATCGATGAGGATATAACAGTTGAGGTTAAAATTGAAAAATATCTCGCAGAAAAAGATGAAGTAGAAACTGCTAGCGCAAAAAGTTACGAACTAGATACACAAGAAGCAGGAAAATATACATTGACTTATACGGCTACTGATCGATCAGGAAATGTAAGCGACAATTTAGTAATAGCTGTAAATATTTTGGATATAACAGCTCCAATTCTTAATTATTATGGAGAAACAAATATTACTTTAACTCAAGGTGATATGTTCACAATGCCACACATAGCAATAATATCCCCCGAAGAGTTTACAACACCAACTGAGATTATGGATGAAGCATTCACAATGTCAAGATTAATAATAGCAGACAATGTAGATGAAGATTTAAATGTGGAGATAGTTATCAAAAAAGATAATGAAATAGTCAACAAAGTAGATACCGATCAAATTGGCACGTACACAATAACTTACAAAGCTACAGATAAATCAGAAAATACCAGTTCGGAGCTAACCATTACAGTGGAAATACAACAAGCGCCGGATGAAGAGGCTCCAGATTTTCACTATAATGGAAAAACAAGCATTAATGTAAATCAATATGCAGCTTTCGATATGCCGGAAGTAACGGCCACAGACAATTTCGATGGAAATATTAATGTTGCCGCCCCATTCATTAGAAGAGACGGAGTAGTTGTAGACACTGTAAATACAGTTGAACCGGGTAACTATAAGTTAGTTTATACAGCAGCAGATCAAGCTGGAAACACGAGCAAAGAATTGTTGATACAAGTAAAAGTTTTGGATGTAACACCTCCTGTTATTAATTATAATGGATTAGAAAACTTGACAATAAGGCAAAATGAATCCTTTGATATGCCAGAAGTAACAGCTCACGACAATACGGATGGAGACCTTAATGTTGACCTAATTATTAGCAAAGATGGAGCAATTTTAAACACTATAGATACATCTGAAGCTGGCCTATATAAATTAAGTTATACAGCAACAGATAAGGCAGGAAACATTAGCGAAGAGTTAGTGATAGAATTAACCATTTCAGATATAACAGCTCCGGATTTTCATTATGAGGGAGAGAAAAATATTGAAGTAGAGCAATATGAATACTTCAAAATACCAAAAGTAACAGCTACCGACAATTTAGATGGCGATGTTCCTGTGACTTTAGATGTTCAAATGATTGTTACAAGATATGGAGAGGTCGTAGATAATTTAAATACAGACAAAGTTGGTACCTATAAACTAACTTATGTAGCAACAGATAGGGCCGGAAATTCTGGTAAATTCGTGATACAAGTAACCGTTTTAGATGTGACCGCTCCAACTTTGCATTATAGTGGAGAGAAGAATATCGAAGTAATTCAGCACGCCGACTTTAGGATGCCCGAAGTGACAGCGACAGACCAAGTAGATGGAAATCTCGATGTTAAAATAGCCATCGAAAAAGATGGAGTTCCTCTAAATACAGACACTGTAAACACAGCTGAAGTTGGCATTTATACGCTAATTTATTCGGCAATAGATAGTGCCGGAAACACTAGCGAAGAACTAGTGATACAAGTAACCGTTTTAGATAAGACAGCTCCTGTTATTAATTATAATGGAGAAGAAAATATTGAAGTAGATCAAGATGCCGAATTTAGGATGCCCGAAGTAACAGCGACCGACCAAGTAGATGGAAAAGTTGATGTTGAACTAGCTATTGAAAAAGATGGAGTCGGCGTAAATACTGTAAACACAGCTGAAGTTGGCACCTATACGCTAACTTATTCAGCAACTGATAAGGCCGGAAATTATAGCAAAGAATTAGTGATACAAGTGGCCGTTTTAGATGTGATCGCTCCTGTTCTTCGTTACGATGGAGAAAAAAATATTGAAATAGATCAGCATGAATCTTTTAGTATACCTGAAGTAATAGCTATAGACCAAGTAGATGGAAATCTTGATGTCAAAATAGTTATTGAAAAAGATGGTAATATCCTAGATACTTTAAACACAGATGAAATTGGCATCTATACACTAACTTATTCAGCAACAGATAAGGCCGGAAACACTAGCGAAGAACTAGTGATACAAGTCATCGTTCTGGATGTAACAGCTCCTGTTCTTAATTATGATGGAGAACAAAATATTGAAATAGATCAACATGAATCTTTTACTATGCCAAAAGTAATAGCTATCGACAATGTAGATGGAAATATTGAAGTTGACCTAGTTATTAGAAGATATGGAGAAATCATAGATAATCTAAATATATCCGAAGCTGGCGACTATACATTAACTTATACAGCAACAGACAAGGCCGGAAACACTAGTGAAGAGCTAGTGATAGAATTAACCATTTTAGATATAACAGCTCCAAATCTTCATTATGATGGAGCAAAAAACTTTGAAGTAATACAACATGAATCCTTTGCAATTCCACAAGTAACAGCTACAGACAATCTAGATCAAAATGTTGTTGTCGACCTAGTTATTAAAAAAGATGGTAATTTCCTAGATACTTTAAATACAGATGAAGTTGGCATCTATACGTTAATTTATACAGCAACTGATCAGGCCGGAAATACTAGCGAAGAACTATTGATACAAGTCGCCGTTTTAGACGTGACCGCTCCAGTTATTAATTATGAGGGACAAAAGGATTTTGAAGTAATTCAACATGAATCCTTCGAGATGCCAAAAGTAACCGCTATAGACAATGTAGATGAAAACGTTGAGATTAAACTAGTTATTAAAAGATACGGAAATATCGTAGATACTCTAAACACAGCCGAAGTTGGCACCTATATGCTAACTTATACAGCAACGGATAAAGCCGGAAACACTAGTGAAGAACTATTGATACAAGTAACCGTCTTAGATGTGACAGCTCCAACGCTTCATTATAGTGGAGAGAAAAATCTTAAAGTAGATCAGCATGCCGACTTTAGGATGCCCGAAGTGACAGCGACAGACCAAGTAGATGGAAATCTTGATGTTAAACTAGTTATTAAAAAAGATGGAAATATCCTAGACACTGTCAATACAGATGAAATTGGAATCTATACGCTAACTTATTCGGCAACAGATAAGTCCGGAAATGATAGCGAAGAATTAGTGATACAAGTAACCGTTTTAGATGTGACCGCTCCGGTTCTTAATTATGAGGGACAAAAGGACTTTAAAGTAATTCAACATGAATCTTTTGCAATGCCAAAAGTAACAGCTACCGACAATGTCGATGGAAATGTTGATGTTAAAATAATTATTGAAAAAGATGGAGTCATCCTAGATAAAGACGCTATAAACACAGCTGAAGTTGGTACCTATAAACTAACTTATTCGGCAACTGATAAAGC
>MDSO01000049.1_pt1 | contig 21138 bp, 12 predicted proteins | sample 1005691 | NCBI WGS metagenome assembly MDSO01 (sample SAMN05526595, study PRJNA338239) | gut metagenome | isolation source: stomach gut content | host: Acanthurus sohal | place: Saudi Arabia: Red Sea | collected 2011-04 | reverse complement strand
ATAACCTGTGTTAATTGACATGGATTTGTTTAGAGTATAAATATCATTGACCATATCATTTTTGTCATCACACATGCAATTTAATTTCATACCATAATTATTATAAAAATCTGCTGACATCATCTGATTTAATCCCGGACGTTTAACATGTTCCGGAACAAAGTCTTTCGTATACGGCAAAATGGAAACCCAATTTTTTAGGACTAATGGAATAAGCTCGGATTCTTCGTAATTTTTTGCCAATACTTTATTAAAATATTTTTCCATAGCGAGACTAAGTGTCTTAGTATTTTTTATGGAATTGACCAAAATATCACGGCTAGCCTGTATTTCGTTTTTCGTACAAATGATGTCGGCAAAAAATTCTTCTTCTGGATCGTAAAATTTGGCCAAGACTTCTTCAGTCAGAATCAAGCGGTCTTGTTTATATCCTTCAATTAAGTCTTTACGCCCCATTTCTTTGGCCAAATACTCCATGTGTTCATATGCTGCGATCGTCAAAATGGCCACGTCGATTAATCTACCTTCTATGCCCGCCACTTCTATTATGCCATTACCTTTAGGACAGGCCGAACCTTCTTCTGTCTGATCTTTAAGCCAGTTCAGGCCTAAAACACAAAATTCGAACATCTCATCCAAAAATTGTTTGTCACCTGTCCATTTGTATGTTTCATGTACTGCACTAATAAAATGCGGTGTTTCTTGTACATTTCCTTTCCCATAGACTATTCCAAATGGCGACATCTCATGTATTACTCGACCATTCCCATTTTCGGCCCAAGATAAGTTTTTTAGCAACCTTAAAGTTTGTTTTGTCATTTCATGTTGCCCTACTGCTAGTGTTCCGTAAATTCCATAGGTTGTGTCACAGCCGAAAAACCACTGAAAATCCGGAAATCCTGCTGTATAGCCCTCGCCGATACCGTCTATGTTTTGAACTAACATGTCATAATTTAGTTTTAATCCGTCAAACGCTTTGTTAAATGCCTCATCATTACTGATTATTTTTGTATTGTTAATCAGTTCTTGGCGACGTTGTTTGGGCCGGATAGTTTGTGAATGAATAGAGATTGTTTCGTGGGTAAGGTTATCCAAATCAGCTAACGTAGAGCTAGAAATTAAATATATTTTCACGGGCCTTTCTTGTTCTAATGCGAATTTAATGGCCACTTCGAAACAATTATTTTTCTGCTCAAACGAAATATCACTCTGCTTTACATTACTCGGATCTATAAATAATTTTGCAAAATAATCTTCTTGCTCATGCTTTACGGCCACGCTACTGTTACTGTCATATATTAGCCGAGTTGGCGCATCCTGAAAACCTTTGATATCCGCAGTCCAACAACCCTTAATTCGAAGGGGTATTTTAAATTCTAATTCTACACTTTTTTCTTCGGTTCTAAATTCTATGATTAACGCCTTTTTATTGTCTACCGCATTAATTTTTGTCTCAAATTTTTCATAGATAAATCTGCTTTCTCCTGTATCAAAAATATATTCCTTAGCCCTTAGTACTTCGTTGTTTTCTAAAATCTCATATCCGTTAGATAACTTGACCGGTTGTGTAAATATTCCGACCATTTCACCCATTATATGATGTCCAAGTGGCTTGAAAGATCCATCCTGTTTACCTATAATGTACATTTTGTTTGAAGATACTACATAATTACTATTGACCAAATTTTCTGTTCTCGTTATCTTCATGATTTTTTCTATCTCCTTTTTTATTATTTGATACCCGAAGTAGTTACGCCCTCAATAAAATATCGTTGACAAATTAAGAAAAGTATAACCATTGGTATGGATAACAACATAGCTCCGGCCATAGTTTGATTCGGAAATGAAAAATATTGGCTATTAAGAGAAGCCATACCAACTGGTAATGTATACATTTCTCGGGATGTAATTAATAAATTTGGCATAAGGAAATTATTCCAGCTACCCATAAACGACATAATAATAATAGTTGTTACGGCCGGTTTAGCGAGAGGCAGAGCAATCTGGAAAAATATTTTTTTACGTGATAAACCATCAATTTCGGCTGCCTCTTCTAAACTAACAGGAAAGGATAAGAAAAATTGACGCATCATAAATATATTAAACGCATTGAAGAGAAATGGAATAATAAGACCAACATAAGTATTCACGAAGTTAAAATTATTCAGCAACATATATTGCGGGATCATAGTAATTTGGCCAGGTATCATCATAATGCCTAAAATAGTCATAAATACAATATTTCTTCCTTTAAAATTTATTCTAGCTAAAGCATAACCGGCCATAGTACTTAAAATAACACCTAAAATAGTCACGCTGATTGCGATGAAAAAACTATTAAAGTACCATTTCGAAATGTCATTCTTGATTATGAGATCAATGTAGGTATTAAAACTGAGATTAGAAAAATCAAAATTCAGTTTGTACGCTTCTTTTGTCGGTCTTAAGGATGTATAAAAAGCCCAAAAGAAAGGAAACAGAGCGATGCAAGCGTAGCCTATAGTTGTGAAATAGAATATAATTTTCATAAATTTTGGGGTTGATTTATCCATTTACTTTCCTCCTTTTAGCTATCCTTTCACTTATTTTTCCGCCTAAACGTTTAGGTTTATAATTATCGTCGTCTTCTTTAAAGAATGATTGCTGCAATAATGTTAGCGTAAATATTACTATAAATAGACCGACGGCTACAGCAGACCCGTATCCCAATCTGTTTTCGCCAAAAGCCTTATTATATAAATACAGAACAACTGTTGTAGTTGAGCCGAGCGGGCCACCTGTTCCACCCGAAATAATAAAGGCTTGATCAAACATTTGTAGCGTGCCAATCATACCTACAATAACAACGAACATGGTTTTTTCACTTAATAAAGGTACAGTAATACTCCAAAAACTTCTAGCGCTACTTGCTCCATCTATGGCCGAAGCTTCATAGACTTCACGAGGTATATCTTGTAGCCCAGCTAAAAAGACAAGCATTTGGGTACCAACAGTAGACCAAATGGCCATAATCATAGCCAGTGGTAAAGCGTATGTAGGATCGTTAAACCAACTTACGGCCTGAAATCCAAATATACCTAAAAATTTATTAGCAATACCGTTTGTGTTAAATAAGAACATGAACATCGCCGCCGACGCTACCGCAGACGTAACGGCAGGAATATAGTAAGCTACCCTAAAAAATGTTTTGCCCTTAATTTTTTGATTAGCTACTGTTGCTAGCAAAAGGGCTATCGCCGTTTGAACCGGAACTACTATGAGAGAATATTTTAAGGTGTTAAAAAGTGCTTGGTAAAAATTTGGGTCGCTTAAAAGTTCTTGATAATTTCCAAATAGAATCCATTCCGATTTGTCCGGCTTTAACATGTTATAATCCTGAAAGCTAAGTATAAATGAATACAGTGCTGGCCCGATTACAAAAATGAGCATAAGTATTACGACCGGGGCCACCATTATCCAACCATCGATATTTTCTTGTGTTTTCTTGTCCATATAATCCCTCCTTATATAAAACTGCATATTAAAAAAACTAGAGACTAGAAGCATAAATTTTTCAGCTTTTCTTTAGTCACTAGTTTTTATTTCTTAATTTACTGCTTAGAAAGAGCTTTGTCTATATTTGCTTGGGCTGTGTCAAATGCTTCTTGAACAGTTACGCTGTCGTCTAACAATACTTTTTCCATAGCTTTGGCTGCTTCATCAACGACCGTAGATGAGATGACTCCATAATTAAATTCGCTGGCTATCGGTGCAAGGTCAGCAAAAACGGCTCGCTCCGGCCAGTTAGTTTTAAACTCTTCAAGAGCTGTCGTTCTAGACGGCATTGATCGGCCCGCATCCGCTACTATTTGCTGCTGCTCGGATGAAGTTAAGAATTTTATCACGTCTTTTGCTTCTTCTGGATGATCCGTATTTTTTGACATAGAATAAGCTACAGTAAATTGCATGGAGGCAGGTTTTTCTTTATATGGAATTGGTACTACTCCGTATTCTAAATCTGGTGCTAATTCTAACATACTATTTACCATCCAATTTCCTTCGATTGTCATAGCTACCATTTCAGAAGCAAAAGCATCGCCGTCCCAGCCTACGCCTAATTGTTGTGGTGTTTGTGCGTATCCATCTTTTATAAGGCCGATCCAAAATTCATACGCTTCAATATTTTTCGGATCATTGAATGTTGGTACGCCGTCTTTCATCATGCTACCACCATTAGAATAGAAAAATGGTTGCGCTCTATCAATACCATTTTGCAGCGATAATCCTACTACACCGTCTTTTGTTAAAGCTTTCGCAACTTTTTCTAGTTCGGCCCATGTAGTCGGTGGCTCGAGTCCAGCTTCAGCTAACATAGCTTTGTTATAATATAAAGCTAATGTAGAAAAATCTTTTGGTATGCCATATAAAACTTCATCTTGACCTCTAAAACCATTTAAAAGTGCAGGCTCAAAATCTGCTAAGTCTTCACCCGTTAATAAGTCATCTAACGATGCTAGCTTTTCGGCATCTATAAATTGTCCAGCTTGAAAAATGTCCATGTAAAAAATATCGGGCTCATTGTTAGAGACCATACGAGTTTTTAAAACTTCCCAGAAATCTCCAGATATCGGCTCAATAATTATTTCTACATCCGGGTTATCGGCCATATAAGCCTCAGCTTGTTGTGTAACTATGTCAACTTCAAATGGGTCTGAATATGTAGCAACCGTAAGTTTTACTTTATCGCTTGATGCTTCTGAATTACTACTACAGGCTACCATTCCGAGCGACAGAGTAGTCATAATAAACAGAAAAGATAATTTTTTCATTTTTATTCCTCCTAAACGTTATGGATAATTCTAATATTAGTATATTGTACCTTTCAAATATTGTCAATATATTTTTTGCAGAAAAATTATCCAAACAATAAGACTATATACTAGAAGTCTTTAGGTTCTAATTTATAGCCTAACTTTTTTTTTAGATACTATCTCTAATTTTTAGTTTGCAATTTAGTATGATGGTTGTATCTATATCTAATGATTGTTTTATAGCATAAATTAATTTGGCAACTTCAAAGCTTTTGCTATAACTATTTTGATTTATTATAAAATCTTTAGTTCTAATTTATAGCCTAACTTTTTTTTAGATACTGTCTCTAATTTTTAGTTCGCAATTTAGTATGATGGTTGTATCTATATCCAAGGATTGTTTTATAGCATCGATTAATTTGGCAGCTTCAAATCCCTTGCTATAACTATTTTGATTTATCGTACTTAATTTTGGAGTCACATACCTAGTAATAGGGATATCGTCAAAACCTATTATAGCAATATCTTTTGGAATGCTTTTTCCTAATTTTTGAATAGCTTCCATACAACCCAAGGCCATGTAATCGCTTATACAAAAAAAACCGTCTATTTGCGGATACTGTTCTAATAAATTTAAAGTTTTTTGATAAGCTAATTGTTGATTAAAATCTGCATCTATAATATACTCTTCTATTATAGGAAGCTTTTTTTTCTGCAACGCTATCCGATAACCTGCTTCTCGCTCCAAACTTATGCTAGCATGATGACTGCCGGATATAATTGCAATATTTTTTTTGCCTGCATTAAGTAACGCCTCAACAGCTAGGGTAGAATAATAAGTATTATTTATAACAACACAGCCTTTGTTTATACCTTCAGCAGGTATATCAATACATACGATATTATAGTTCGTCTTAAGCAACTCGATTAATTTCGGATCATCATAATCAAAACCATATAGTATAGCATTTTGTATGCCCTTTTCTCTAAAAAAATGAACATAGGAATTTTGAATTGATTGTATAATATATAAAACCGTTTCATATTGTTTAGTACTACTAAATTGATGTATACCATTTAGGATATCATAAAATTCATTATATTCTGATTCGTTATTTTTATTTTTAAAACCTTGGACAACAAATGCTATTTGATTGGATGTGCCAGTAACTAATCTATGAGCAGCGAAATTTTTTACATAGCCCATTGAATCAGCTAAAGACTGAACTCGTTTTTTTGTTTCTTCGCTCACGTCTTCATGGCCATTTAATGCTCGTGAGACTTGTGTTACGGATAAATCGGCTGCCTTAGCGATGTCTTTTAAAGTGATCATAATAGAATAGCCTCCCGAAACGTTAAGGTTTTTTAGAATTTCGAAAATTATATGCTTTGATATAATTTTTTAAATATATTCTACATCAAATGTTTGGAAAAAGCTATAGTAAATTTTATAAATAAAAAAAATCGCTTCATAGCTCTTAGATTATAAGAACTATTTGGCGACAAGTTAACTCTCTTATTTTATTTTTATTAGCTTGTAAGAACTATTTGGCGACTCCTCGGTATTTACATAAGTGGTGCAAATACCATCAATATTCCGTTAATAGCTTTATCCATAACACTTAGTTGCATGTCTTCCAATTCAATTTTTTGGCACTGATCAATTGTATCTTTTTTATCCTTTTCTAAATCTAGTATCGCAGGATTATTATACATGTAAACTCCACACTCAAAATTTAAGTATAAACTACGATAATCTAAATTTATTGTGCCTATCATTCCTATCTTGCTATCCGCTACTATAGATTTGGCATGTAAAAATCCATCTATATATTCGTATATATTTACCCCGGCCTTTAGCAACGGTATATAATTCATTCGGGTAATTCTAAATACTGATTTTTTATCTGGTATCCCAGGTGTTAAAATGTGAATATCTACTCCTCGCCTAGCGGCCAACATTAATGAATTTTTCGTCATATCATCTAATACTAAATAAGGAGTCATAATATAGATACTTTCTTGCGCTTGGTTAATTATATCAATATAAACATTCTGGCCTACTGTTACATCATCGAGTGGATTATCTCCGAATGGTTGCACGTAACCAGCGTTTTCATGATACTCTTGTTCTACCTTATAATCCATTGGATTTAACGCTATATCTGAGGCAACATTCCACATCTCAATAAATAAGCATGTTAATCCCCAAACGGCCGGTCCATCTAGCATAATGCCCGTATCTTTCCAATGGCCAAACCTAACAATTTCGTTGATGTATTCATCCGCTAAGTTGATTCCACCTGTAAAACCTATTTTGCCGTCTATTACTAAAATTTTTCGATGGTCTCTGTGATTGGCTACGATTCCTGCAATCGGCTTGATCCTATTAAATACTGTACACTTAATATTTGGATGCGCATATTCTAGTTCTTGTCTATATTTCCACGGCAATGTTGTTAAACAACCCATGTCGTCGTACATGATGTAAATTTTTACGCCGGCTTCTGCTCGTTCGACTAATTTTTCTAAAATTTCGCCCCACATATGTCCTTCTGAAATTATAAAATACTCCATAAATATAAAATTTCTAGCCAAAGATAAATGGTTTAGCATGTCATGAAAATACTCTTCACCTAACGGAAAATATTTTACATTCGTGCCTTCAAAAGCCGGATAATGTGTTGCTTTTTTTAAATATTTTGCCGTGCTATAAGCACGTGTATTATCCGCATAAAAATGTTGATTTGTTTCTTGATCCTCGGTTAAACATTTTTCTATTTTTGCAATAGATCGATTAACCTTATCTTTTAATTTTTTGGCTGGAGCTTTCTCACCCCAAAGTAAATATATAATAATACCTAATAATGGTAATAAATGAATAATAACAATCCAAGTTAATTTATACGCTCCTGGCTCACTATTACCGACTAAATATATGATGAATCCTAAAGACAAAAAATACAACGCTACTGATACAAAAACGGATATTTCCAGAAATTGCACAAACAAGATTAAAAATAAAATAATTTGTAAAACAGCTATAACAGTAGTAATAAATACTCTATTGTAAATCGTATTCTTATAATCGGCTGACTTTAATAATCTCATAAACCCCTCCTGTTCACAGTTTGTATAATGAAAAAAAAATAGCTAAATATATTTGTTGTACAGTAAACAAATATTATGTGTGCTATTTAATAATCTTATGCTACCTACGCTTTAAATATTAATGTAATTTATGTCATTTTTCTATTAAGAGCCAAAATTATTTCTACTTCATACATCTTATCAACTTTTTTTGATATAAACTTTCCCTAATGCACTCTAAATATATTTGGACAAATATTATTGCCTAAGTTTGTACTAATTTTTGTATTGAGCCGATTAATAATAGCTAGATTCCAAAATAATCTAAACTCCATCCGTCAGTTAAAATAAAATCAAAATCATTTCTACTTCATACATCTTATCAACTTTTTTTTGATATAAACTTTCCCGAATGCACTCTAAATATATTTGGACAAATATTATTGCCTAAGTTTGTACTAATTTTTGTATTGAGCCGATTAATAATAGCTAGATTCCAAAATAATCTAAACTCCATTCGTCAGCTAAACTAAATATGTAAATTCGGATTAAATAAAATATTTTGATATTATATGGAACATATTAATACTCACTCTCGTCCAATATTTTAAAGAACAACTATTTCTATTTCAGTACAACTAAATATAGTTTACAGCTTTCCTATTAAAATTATGTAACATACCGCTTACAATTCGGCTTCAAATAACTTAAAATTCTATAACTTTGCATTATTAAAAATGTATCCTTATATTAAAAATGCGTACTTAATTTATTCTTTACATAATCTTTGAGGAAAGCAAAAATAGTTGATCTAATTTTTTATATAATAAAGGAGAGAAATTATGAAAACAATCAAGTATATACTTATTTTTTTAGCAGGACTTATAGCATATTTCCTTATCGGTGGAGTATGTTTATATTTAACCGGAAATACGCCAGCAGAATTTATAGCTTTATTTCTTGAATCAATTTTCGGATAAAAGCAATGAATATCGCAATTAGAAAAATGATAAAATCTGATATAATAGAATTTCCGATTGAGTTTCTTAAACAAGGAGGGCATAATAAGTCGGAAGCACTATTTCAAAAATATTTTCAAGAACAAGAAGAAGGTAGCAGAAAATTATTTATTGCTACCGTGGACAACAAAATTGCAGGATATGCGACCTTATTACCCCAGGATTTATTCGGAGCATTTAAAGGTAGAAACATCCCAATAATTGTAGATTTCAATGTATTAGAAAAATATCAAAAACATGGAGTCGGCACAACAATCTTGAATTATATTGAAGATAACGTGAAAAAATATTCGTCTGAAATATGTCTTGGAGTGGGGCTTCATTATGGATATGGTTCAGCACAAAGAATGTATATCAAAAGAGGTTACATTCCTGATGGAAGTGGCGTTTGGTTTCAAGACGAACGTTTGGAGCAATACGCAAAATGTATAAATGATGATGAATTAATTTTATACTTATCGAAAAAACTTTAAGAACTTCTCAATCAGCTTCGCTGACAGGGGCTGTCATACTAACAATCCAAAAAATTAGAAAACGAGCTATCAAAAAAGAGTAGCTCGTTTTTTTGTGTGCAAAGGTCAAGTGCGCGGCTTCGCTCTTTTACTCTATCCGTCAGTTTCGCTTACGAAGGTTAAGTGCGTCGCTTCGCTCTTTTACTCTATCCGTCCGCTTCGCGTCCACCTTCCTCAAGAGGAAGGCTAAATTCAAAATCCTCCCATGAAAAATGAGAGGATTTTTTTTGTGCGTAAATTAATTTCTTCTTAAACTTATTCAGCCATTTTTTTGTAAATCTCATAACGATCTTTTGCGTCTTGCTCTGTCTTCGCAAATAATCTATCGCTTTCTTCTGGATATAATTGAGTCAGCGCAGAATAACGTAACTGATTCATTATGAAGTCCATAAAGCTTTCGGATGGCTCTGTCGAATCTAATACAAACGGATTCTTTCCATCTTCTTTTAATTCTGGATTATACCTAAATAAATGCCAATATCCTGCTTTTACCGCATCTGCTGTGTTTCTGATAGAACAGCTCATGCCTTGCTTCAATCCTTGGCTTATACATGGTGCATACGCTATAATTATGGATGGTCCATCATACGCTTCGGCTTCCAATAAAGTTTTTATCAACTGATTTTTATCAGCTCCAATCGCAACCTGCGCTACATAGACATTGCCATAACTCATCATCATCAGTCCAAGATTTTTCTTTCCTGTTTTCTTTCCTGATGCTGCAAACTTCGCTATCGCCGCCGCCGGTGTCGCTTTCGATGATTGGCCACCTGTGTTAGAATAGATCTCGGTATCAAATACTAGCACATTTACGTTTTCTCCAGATGCCATAACATGGTCTAGACCACCATAACCGATGTCATATGCCCAACCGTCGCCACCTAGAATCCATTGTGAACGTTTTACTAGGTGGTCTTTTCTTTCTTTGATTCCTTCCACTATAGCTTTCGCATCTCCAGTAAAGTTTCCGTCCAACACTTTTAGTACTTCTTTACTTGCTGCTTTAGATCCTTCACTATCATTCTTATTTTCGATCCATTTTGAGAACGCATCTTTTGCTGTGGCATCAATGTCCATAGCAACCAATGCTTTCATGTCATCTTCAAGTTTATTTCTTAATTGCCTATCTGCTAACGCCATACCATAACCGTACTCTGCGTTGTCTTCGAATAACGAGTTAGCCCATGCTGGACCTTTTCCTTCATGGTTTGTTGTATACGGTGTCGCCGGTGCTGATCCACCCCATATGGATGAGCAACCTGTAGCATTCGCTATTACCATTCTATCGCCAAATAACTGAGTAACCAATTTAATATACGGTGTCTCCCCACAACCTGCGCACGCACCAGAAAATTCTATTAATGGTGTTTTAAACTGACTATCTTTTACAGTCTTACCTTCTACTAAGTCGCCTTTATAAGATACATTGTTGATTGTATAATCCCAATGTTTGTTTTCTTGCTCTACTACATCTCCTAACGGCTTCATGGTTAATGCTTTCGTTTTAGCTGGACATATATCTACGCAGTTCGCACATCCTGTACAGTCTAGCGGACTTACTTGCATTCTGTATTCTAAGCCCTCAAACGCTTTTCCTGTAGCCTTTTTAGTTTCTAAAGAATCAGGAGCATTCGCTTTTTCAGTTTCGTTTAATAATACTGGCCTAATACATGCATGTGGACATATCAATGCACATTGGTTACACTGAATACAGGTTGATGCATCCCAATCCGGTACATCTATCGCTATACCACGTTTCTCGTATGCTGATGTTCCGCTAGGGAATGTTCCATCTTCATATCCATTAAACGTACTGATTGGTAGACTATCTCCTTCTTGTGCATTCATTGGATACACTATTTTCTTAACAAATTCTGTTCCTATCTGGTGTCTTCTGTTTCCTTCTCCTTCGGATGCATTCTTCCATCCATCTGGTACGTTCATCTTAACTAAAGCACTAACGCTCATGTCAATAGCTTCATAGTTCATGTTTACGACTTTTTCGCCTTTTTTGCCATAAGCTTTTTCTACCGAATGTCTTAGTTCTTCTTTAGCTTCTTCGAACGGAATTATTTTGGCCAAGTTAAAGAACACTGTTTGCATAACCATGTTTATTCTTTTGCCTAACCCTGTTGTTTCACCTATTTTTGTTGCATTGATTATATAGAACTCAATGTCATTTTCAGCTATATACTTTTTCATCTTACCTGGTAAGTGATGCTCCACTTCATCTGGACCCCAGACACAGTTCAATACGAATGTTCCACCTTTTTTAAGGCCCTTTAAAACATCGTACTCATCTACATAGGATTGATTGTGACATGCTATATAGTCTGCTTCGTCAATCAGATAGGTAGACCTAATAGGTGTATCGCCGAATCTAAGGTGTGATACAGTTATACCGCCGGATTTTTTAGAGTCGTACGCAAAATAAGCCTGAACGTATTTGTCTGTAGTCCCGCCAATAATTTTTATTGCTTGCTTGTTAGCCCCTACTGTTCCGTCAGAACCAAGTCCCCAGAATTTACAACGAACTGTTCCTGGTTGTGATATGCTGAACTTTTCATCAGTCGGGATCGATAGATTTGTTACGTCGTCATTTATTGCTACCGTAAATCCATTAATTTGTGGCCCCGCCAAATTATCAAAAATAGCCTTAATGTGTTTTGGTGTAGTATCTTTGGATCCTAGTCCATAACGGCCACCGATGATTTTTACTTTTTGGCGACCACCAAATAATTTGCATTTCTTCACATCGTCGTCAAAAAACGCATTTCTAACATCTAAATACAACGGCTCTCCAGCCGCCCCTGGCTCTTTAGTTCTATCTAGAACGCATATTCTTTCCACTGTATCTGGGATTACTTCTAATAGATGCTTTATACTAAATGGTCTATATAAGTGAACTTTTACTACGCCGACTTTCTGGCCTTCAGCATTCAATTTGTCCACTGTCTCATCTATCGTTTCGGTTACGGATCCCATGGCTATTAATATATCAGTTGCGTTAGGTGACCCATGATAGTTGAATAGCCCATATTTTCTACCTACTTTTTCACTGATCTTTTTGAAATATTCTTCAAAATAATCCACCATTTTTATATAGTATTTATTAGAAGCTTCTCTTGTTTGGAAATAGATATCTGGATTTTGTGCGGTACCTCTAGTTACTGGATGCTCAGGCGAAAGAGCTTTTTCTCTAAATTTAGCGAGAGCTTCTTTGTCAACCATTTCTTCGAAATCAGAATAATCTAATATCTCAACTTTTTGAATTTCATGAGAAGTTCTAAATCCATCGAAGAAGTGTATTACAGGAAGGCTAGCTTTTATTGCTACCAAATGTGCTAACGGCGCTAAATCGGCTACCTCTTGAACTGAGCCGGAAACCATCAAAGCGCAACCTGTTTGTCTAGCGGACATAACGTCTTGATGATCGCCAAATATAGATAACGCTTGCGCTGCTAGCGCTCTTGCACTAACATGGAATACACCCGGTAAAAGCTCGCCAGCTACCTTATACATATTCGGAATCATTAGTAAAAGGCCTTGTGAAGCTGTAAACGTACTTGTTAAAGCTCCACCTTGTAATGATCCATGGAATGCTCCAGCCGCACCGGCTTCGGACTGCATTTCGACGACGCTTACTCGTTGTCCAAAAATGTTTTTCCTACCACTTGCGCTCCATTCATCCATTACCTCGGCCATATTACTTGAGGGTGTTATCGGATAAATTGTGGCAACATCCGTAAATGCGTATGCTGCATAGGCTGCGGCAGTGTTTCCATCCATGGTTATTTTTGTTTTTGCCATTTTTCGTTTCACTCCTTATATAAATACTAAAAACGTTAATATATCAAAATGATCTTTTGATCCCATTTTTACAGTACGGGAATTATCTTACATAAATACTAAAGAAAGTTAAGATATCAAAAAAATTTTTAGATCCCATTTTTACAGTGTAGGAACTAATTTGTTTAGATAAATACTAAAAAGGTTAATATATCAAAGTAATCTTTAGACTCCAATTTTACAGTGTGGGAATCAATTTGTTTGACTTTTGGGAAAAAACTATATTTATAAGCATTTTTATGCTCTTTAAAACTTACTTCTAATACAAAATTTTTGGCCACTTTCATGTCAAGAGAATCTTTGTTCTCGAAGCCCCGTTTTATGGCTTCCTTTATATTCTGACAAGTGACATCCGGATGATTGCTTATAACAGCACCTGCGAATCCTTCCTTGACGGCTACGGTTTCTATATCCGGATCTAGCTCGTTAACCTCTCTTATTAGGCCACCATCTCCTGTTACTAATAAGGTAGGCACGTTCAAATAATTACTTAAGGTATGATATATTAAAAATTCACTAGCCACTCTTCCGTTTAACTTCACTTTTGATAACTTCGTATCTAATGTGTGAGATAACGGTGAATATATACTGCCAGCCGGTGAGTGATAGCCTAGAAAAACGATGCCATCATAACTATTATCGATGCCTTCTATCATGTTGTAAGGATGATTTGCCCAACCGTTCATTAGCTTAACTTGTTTAGGTAAATCTTCATGATAAATATTTTTACCATATCCATGAGCATCCTTTAACAATATTTCTTTAGCTCCACATTCTATGACCGCTTCACAGGCTACTTTCGCCTCTTTAGTCATTCTAGCCTTAGCTTCAGGAGAAGCTGTCATATCGGACTCTTGCCAAGTGGATATGCTAGAAATCCCTTCTATATCAGCGCTAATATAAATTTTCATTGAACAAATATCTCCGTTTCACTATTAATTTTGCATTTTATTAGCTATTTAACTTTTCTTAATTTATTCTAATATTTATATTTCGGTTATTCTATCAAAAATATCTTTATCCTTTTCCAAACTAACAGTGTTAGCAAATACACAGTATTGATTTTTATCAATGATGCTTTTTAGGATTTCGGAAAATCCCTGTAAAGTCTCGTTAGTAGTATCAAACAATTCATTACGAGCCTTTTGTAGGCTGTCACGAGTGATATCTGCAAAATAATATAATTGTGCTGTATAGCTTTCTGTGGCTGGAGTAAACGGGAAATCTTGAGAGCTAATGGTACCAATTAAATATTGAAGTAGTTCTCTATCAGTTAAGTGTAAATTTTTTATATAATCAATCATAGTACGATATACTACTAAAGTTTCTTGAATATTTGGATCTCGGTACGATGCGAAGTACACGTTCCCGGATTGTTTAAAATCACAAAAGCAACCATATGCTCCATTTTTAACTCGAATATTAGTCCAAAGATAATCCATAGATAATATAGATTTTAATAATTGTAAACCACCGCTATATTTATAACCTAATTCTTTTAAATTGTAGCCTAATGCTACATAGTTTACGTTACCAGCATAAACGATAGCTTCTTTTACGTCTGTCTTTTCGAAATAATCATTAGACTTTTCAAGCTCTCTTTTTGGTAGCCTCATTATACTGCTGTGAACTTTATCCAAAATTTCGCTCTCATCATCTATTGCTATTCCTATCTGCATTCTATCGTAATTACCTAAAATTAGATAGCCCCTTTTTAAATTTTCTATAAAATTTTTTCGCTTTTCTTGCCAATTGTCTACCACATCTTGTATTAAGTGATATAATTCCAGTCCATGACACTGCTCTTCGAATTCACCCAAGGCTGTAAAATGAGATAATAGCCTGGTTATAGCAAATTTGTGCCCTGCCCTTGAAAGTTCCATTTGCATGCTAGATTTTAATTCTTTTAAAATTTCTAACAGTCTATCCATATCGTCAAATTGCGTATTCGTTAAAATTTCGAAAAAAATCTCTAGCTGTTTATCGATATATTCTGTTAACGCTTTTGTTTTGATAGTAAAATAACGCTCGTTTTTACCAGGTGTTTTTATATTTGCTATACCACGCATACTGTAATTAATATTCCCAAGATACATATCCGTAATAGAAGATAATTTTTCATAGTTATAGTTGCTAGTATCTAGTTTGCCTAATAACCCTACTAGTATTCCTAAATAAGGAATTAGGTCATTTTGTATGCCATCTAGATGAATATAAAAACTAAGATAACAAATTTTATTAGTTTTTAGTTTCGAAATAATATATTCTTTATTGTCTTTTATTATTACATTATATCTCGGAAACATAACTGATCTAGACAGTTCATCTTTGGATAGAAGAGGAATTTTTGCAATATTTTCTTCTTTATCCGGTGTATCCTGAAAGAGCTTAAAAGAATTATTTTTTTCTATTAAAGCTTCTAATTCTGCAACAGACATACCGGCTTTAATATTTGCAAGTTTTTCTGTTATTGCTAAACTTTCCTGTTCGGCCAATGTTTCATCTGGATATAAAATAACTTTAGATCCATGAGAATTGTCTAAGAAATGTTTTTGAATGAAACTTTCAAAATAACCTTTAGAGGAGACATCTTTAATATACTGTAAAATTTTTTCATATTTCAATTCCTCTAAAGGATCGCCCTCATAAACCAAAGCTTTCACAATAGAAATAAAATAGCTTAGTCCTTTTGAATAACCGCCAGTTTCTCCTTCTCGCAAATAAAATTCACAAACTTGAATAGCTCCAACAATAAGATCCGGATCTATCCCTTCTTCTACAACTTGCTTTAAGGTTTGATAAATTACATCGTAAAATTCTTCTTGTTTATCCTTTTTGGCGTTCTTAGCTATAATGCTAAATATCGGCTGTTTTAAATGCGTTTGGAAAATTCCAAATACATCTTCTGCTATATCCGCCTTTATTAATGCTTTCCTTAATGGTGAGGCCGGCGTATCTATTAATATGTGTTCCAATATATGCATTGATAAATTAAATAGCCTGTCTGTTGCTTCGCCTACAGCAAAATTTAGCGATAAATACAATTGATCTCCCTTCTTTTGCGTAGTAGAATAAGGAAATCTTTCTTCTATTATGTGTTCATACGGGGCCTGTTCTAATATTTGAGAATTAATATCTTGATGCTCAAATCGACTTAAATAATCTTCGTCTATAAATTTAAGTATTCTTTCTATATTCATTTTCCCATATAAAACAATATAGCTATTTGATGGATGATAGTACTTTCGGTGATAATCTAAAAATTCTTCGTACGTTAACTCTATTATCTGATCCGGTGACCCGCCCGATTCATACCTATATTGAGTGTCTCTGAATAAGGATTCTTTAATTTTTCGAAATAGCAATTCGTCCGGTGATGAAAAGGCTCCTTGCATTTCGTTGTATACAACCCCCTTATATTCCAAAGGCTCGTTTATATCAGTCAATTCAATCCTGGATCCTTCTTGCATTAATAAGAAATCGTTTTTGTATATATTTGGGAAAAATACAGCATCTAAATATACTTCCATTAAGTTATGAAAATCTTTGTCGTTTTCACTGGATATAGGATATAGCGTTTTATCCGGATATGTCATAGCATTTAGATAAGTGTTTAAAGAACCTTTAGCTAGCTCGACAAATGGATCCTTTAAGTCGAACTTTTCCGAACCGCATAATACAGAATGCTCCATAATATGTGGTACACCCGTGCTATCGGATATTGGTGTCCTAAATCCTATCCCAAATGTTTTATGAATATCTTCATTTTGAAGATACAAAATTTTTGCGTGTGTTTTATCGTGTCTGAATTGATATACTGTTGCATCGATTTCTTTTACAAAATCTTTAGTAATCTGTGTAAATTTATCAGTCATGTAATCGTCTCCTTTTTGGTATTATAAAACGTATATTTATTTTTGTCTAGACATTTTCAAGCAAACGTCCCTTAAGTCTCGTTCATAATCATGGTTTCGCAAACCTCTTTAGTTTCTCTTTTTGTCCCATTAGTCAGCTTCTCTTAACAGGGGACGAGGAGAAATTAAAACGAAGTAAATACAACTTGTAGTACCCCTCAGACAGCTTTGCTAAAAGATTCTTAAGTTCCTGTCTATGTCTGGAAGGGGTGGCAGGACTACTTCTCCGCAATTTTGCTTAAGCATTGCTACTAAAGTTGGCCAGGCAAAATTCTTAAGCATTGCTATTTTAATACGAAGTACTAAAATAAATTTGGCGATATTTTTTTATTTGTATTTACTCTTTAAGATTAAGCATGTTATAATAACATGTAAAATTTTAGAAAAGGAGCATATATATGAAAAAACTAAACAATGCTTGGAAAGTATTAATGGCCATTACAATGTTGATATCGCCAATCATAGCTACGGATATAGTAGCCAACGATGAAGTGAATGTATCAGTAGAGATGCCGGCTCAAGTTGTAGCCCAATGGAACGTTGTAGATATAGACATAAACGGACAAGTTCCTCTCGGCTCCAACCCTTGGATGGATACCGCCGGTAAAGTCAAAGCTATATTTACTCACGAAGATGGATCCGAAATTCCGGTTAACGCATTCTATTCTGATAACGGAACTTGGACTCTTAGATTTTCGCCTAATAAATTAGGTACTTGGTCTTATTCTGTATCCTATGATTGGGCCGATGACTACATATTCAAAGATGAAAGATACTATGAAGATCAGACAATACCCGTGGATACAAGCTTAGAATATAAAGAAGAATATGGGAAAATATTCAACAATGTATCTGGTAGCGTAACATGTATAGAAAACACAAACGAGTTAATGCACGGTGGCGTAATCCGGGATTCGGAAAACTTAGATCACTTCATGTACGAAGATGGTACTCCACATTACTTAGTCGGATACGAAATAGACTGGCTAGGCATGATGGACCAGGGAATAAATGGAATAGAAAAAGCGAAAGCCATGATTGACCTTTTATTAGAAATGGGATATAACGAAGTATTAATGAACGCCTTTGGTTGGGACACCACTTGGTGTAACGGTCACTCCTCTGGTCCAAACAACAATCACAAAGGTTTCGACTTCGGCCCAACCGGCGACTTCCCATGGAAAACTTTTGACAACTTCACATTTACCGACGCTACATATAAATACTACAACAAAAATAAAATAGACTATAGCCAAATGAATGAATCCTATTGGGCCAAATTCGATGAAGTCATTCAGTACATGACCGAAAAAGGTGTGACAGCACATATATTTTGGAAAGTGTATAATAAAGAAGTAATGTGGGCTAATAACGCAAACCGTGGCGCAAGTTACTATGATAGCAATCCATATGTAGACTTCGAAGACACAATGTACGCTCGTTACTTTAGAGACAGATATGGAGCCTACAATATAATTTTTGACATGGGTAAAGAATCTTACAACTTAAGCTGGAATGCTGACGACTCTGCACCGGACAGATATTCAAACGGTATACCAGCCGGAGAAGGAAACGCTTTCTATCTAGATGCAATGACGAGAGAATTTCATGATGGAAACGGACATGACAGAATAATAACCGTTCATGACTATGACACGTACATGAGTTATTTAAAATCGAAAAAAGGTTCACCAGAAAATTATTCGGTTAACGGCAACTATACCGACATGGTTCAAATGCTAAGTGACCAAACTCATAATAGTAGCGGCAAAGGGCCAAACTATAGTAATACATTAAATAATAAAAACAATTATCCTTTAATGCCATACTATCAATCAGAAACAAATTATCAACATTCCAACTACGTTCCTCATTACAACACCTATGGTGCCAAAAACGATGAAAAAACTCCTGAAGCCGCTATAAGAGATTATTGTGAAATCACCGTAGCTGGCGGATATTGGGCACATTACTATACTTTACACGCATGGGACGTTATCAAATATGATGAAAAACCAGATAACCATGAATACATGACCAACTTGGTAAATTTCATAAACAACAACGTCGGCGTAGCCACCTGGCAACAAATGAATGCTCAACAACTTAACGCTACCGGCGACGCTCGGGCCATAATCGGTTTGAAAGAACAAAACGGATCCGCTAAGGTTGCTTCTAGCATTCCAGGTAAAAACTACTTAATTTATGTAGGTTACGGTCTCGACAATGTCGGCTCGCCTAGACCAGATTATCTGAACAGTGTAACCGTAAACTTCACTCAAGTCACAGATCCTCTAACTGGTTATTGGTATAACGTCCTAACAGATGAGACCATAGAATTGCCAGATGTGATTACTTCGAATGGTGAAGTAACTTTTGCTTATCCAGCATTTACTCAAGCGCCTAACAAACAAGGTTCCGGCGATAGTGCATTTTTATATTTTTCTGTAGCTAAATAGAACATTCTCTATCCGCATTTTGCACTTTACCCTTACCTCTTTTCGGAATTGAAAAATTAAAAAAAAAACGAAGTAAGTACAACTTGTAGTACCCCTCAGTCAGCTTCGCTGGAAGGGGCATACATGGGAACTTAAGAAAATTAACTATATCACTTATAAATTTTGTATACAGATCACATAAGCAACTACAACTAGAAGGCGCGCTTTCTCCCTCCGTCAGCTAACGCTGACACCTCCCCCGCAATTTTGTAACTTCTTAAGTTCCCGGCTATGCCCATGGAAGGGGAGCAGGTTGCCCGCACTCTTAGTTAGCTACGCAAAAAGATTCTTAAGTTCCCGGCTATAGCTGGTTGCTTCTACACAATTTTGTGCAAACTGGAAGGAGAAGGATACCGTTGCCTAATTAAAATGCATACCTTCATTATATAGGATAAGGTGCGGGGCGACAGCCCTTTTTTTAATTCACCGCATTTATAACATTACCATTTAAATAGCTCTTTAAATTATTAATAGCTGTATTTAATAATCTCATTCTAGCTTCTTTTGGCGCCCACGCAATGTGTGGCGTTAATATACAATTCTTTGCTGTTAACAACGGATTATCATCCGAAATCGGCTCTGTCGATACTACATCTAATCCGGCTCCAGCCACTTTTCCGCTATTTAGAGCATCGGCTAAATCTTGCTCCTTGACTAACGGTCCTCTCGCTGTATTTATTATCATTACTCCATCTTTCATTTTTGCTATCGTTTCTTTACATATTAATCCGGTATTTTCCGCAAATAAAGGACAATGCAAACTTATTACATCTGATCGTTTGAACAACTCATCTTCGGATACATACTCATACCCTTCTTTTTCTAATTCTATGTTTACAAACTTATCATATGCTATCACGTTCATTCCTAATGCTTTGGCAACCCTTGCGGTTACCTGACCGTTTCGCCCCATACCTACTATACCAATAGTTTTTCCTGCTAATTCTATTAATGGATAATCCCAAAAACAAAAATGCTCACAATCTTGCCAAGCTCTTTCATGTCTAACCACATAACTATGATGACCTATATGATGACATAATTCTAACAACAATGCTATGGCAAACTGTCCCACAGCGTCATTTCCATAAGTCGGCACATTACATACAGGGATACCTTTTGCTTTCGCTGCCTCCACATCTACGATATTATATCCGGTAGCTAAAACTCCTACCCATTTAATGTTGGTCTGATCAAAAGTTTCCTTGGTTAATGGTGTTTTGTTAGTGAATACGATATCAGCATCTGCAATTCTATTTACGATGTCTTCAGGATTAGTTTTGTCATATACCATAGTTGGAGCTATTTCTTGTAAATCATTCCAACTTAGATCGCCTGGAATAGCAATAGGTAAGACTTTGAGATGATCTCCGTCTTTTCCCCTGCTCCACACCGTACGTGAGACTTTCACCTCATACGGCGTTCCAACGATATTAATTTACTTTATATTTAATTTCAAAATTTCC
>MDSO01000048.1_pt1 | contig 21181 bp, 11 predicted proteins | sample 1005691 | NCBI WGS metagenome assembly MDSO01 (sample SAMN05526595, study PRJNA338239) | gut metagenome | isolation source: stomach gut content | host: Acanthurus sohal | place: Saudi Arabia: Red Sea | collected 2011-04 | reverse complement strand
ATGAAGTAGAGATGATCATTACCTTGTGAATCCTGGTCAGTATAACAAGACACAATCACATACACAGTTTTGTGCCAGGAGTGAAGCACAAATATGCAAAACCTATAGGATGGTTAATATCCTGCGAGTTAGCACATGCTGTAGGTGACTCACCGGAAGGACCATTCGAATTCGTCGATATAGCTTTAGAAGGAAGGGGTGGCGAATATTGGGATAGTTGGTCCGTGCACAATCCGAGTGTATATAAGGTAGGCAATAAATTTGTGCTTTTATACATGGGTACAGACGGCTCCAAATTAGGAATTTCAAAAGATGAATTTTTGGATCAGACCCAAGAAGATCAGGATAGAATGCATATGGAACTGGTAGCAAGTCAACGAGTAGGAATGGCTATATCGGACAGCGCAAATGGTCCTTGGAAAAGAGTTTCTGATGGCCGGCCAATGGTTGATGTTGGGGGCTTGGATGAGTGGGATGGCGTTTGCACAACCAATCCAGGATTTGTAGCAACACCAGAAGGAAAATATTATTTATACTACAAAGGACTCGATAGCGCAGTAATTAGGAATAGAAGATATGGAGTAGCCATATCAGACAACTTAGAAGGTCCCTATAAAAAATATGAAGGCAACCCCATAATCGATTTTTCCTGTTATGGACCAGCCATTCAATGCGAAGACGCTTACATGTGGTACGAGGATGGAGTATATAAATCTATAATGAGAGGCATGGGCGTATTTGGTAACCAAGAAGATGGAGTATACTTAATTTCCTCAGATGGATTAAAGTGGAGCACAGATCGACCAGAAGTAGCCTTTTGGAAATCCGTTAATTACTTTCCAGAAGAAGCCGAACCATTATTCCGACCATTAAAAGGTAGATTTGAAAGGCCACAAATATTATTTAATCCGGAAACTAACAAGCCCGATTATTTATACTGTAGCTTAAGAGGCGGAGTATATAATAGTGCGAGTGGTGCAATTTTAAAAATAAATCAATAATATAAAATATGCTAGGCAACAAAAAAAGGGGATATAGTTTCCCCTGTATACATAATTATAAAGTCCCATCAATCAATATATAAAAATATGTTCAGTAACAAAAAAGAGGCTATTGCTTTCCTGTTGATACATAACTATAAAGTTCTATCAATTAATAATATCAAAATATGTTTGACAACAAAAAAAGGGGATATTATTTCCCCTTTATACATAACGGCGAAGTTTTCTAACAAATCCGTCACCATTTTGAATTTTATACATAACCATAAATCCCTCTAACAGATACTTCACCACTATGAATTTCGTACATATTACCATCATCATCGATTACTTCTAGAGCACCTTCAGTATTAATTTTTACTACTGTTACTTTTTCAAGTTCATCTCCCGATTTGCTTACATAGACTTCTTTACCAGCATTTATACATAGCTGGGCATAATCCTGAATAAATGGTTTAAGATTCTTTTCGATTAAATAAGTATTATACATTTTATCAAAAACTTCAGAAAATTTCTCTATTATTTCTTCTCTAGAAAATGTTTGATTATATTCTATTTTTAAGGATGTAGCATGTGGTAAGTCCTTCGGAAATGATGCTTGATTAACATTTATACCGATACCTATAATAACGAAATTTTTTCCGGTACTATTACCGACTAATTCACATAATATACCACAAACTTTTTTATTATTAATTAATACATCATTCGGCCATTTAATACGTGAGTGACCATCACAGATATTTTTTATTGTATGACACACAGCTAATCCAGATATTAAGGTTAACTTAGGTATCTGATTTATTGCAAGATCTGGACAGACTATGATACTCATAAATATCCCGACACCTTTAGGTGATGCCCATATTCGACCCATCCGACCTTTGCCTGCTAATTGAGAATCTGCTACAATTATTGTACCATTTCGGACTTTTCCTTCTTTTAGTAGTTCTTTTGCTTTTTGATTGGTTGAGTCAAGTTCGTCATAAAATATTTTTTGATTTCCAATAATTTTTTGATTCATTTAGCATCTCCTTAATTAAAGTATAATTATGGTATCTTTAGATAATTAAGTTAATATATTTATTATTTAGGATGCTCATTTTAACCAAAAAAGATTCATCCCACAGATAGATAGGATGAATCTTCCATATAAATATGTGTCGTTAACTTCCACAACAATTTTTGTATTTCTTACCACTTCCACATGGACAAGGGTCATTGCGCCCAACTTTATCCGTTTTACTTGCTGGAGTCTTCTTTACGCTGTTGTCCTGTATATTGGTTACAGCATTTTTAAATACAGCTTCCCTTTTTATTTCTCTATTTGTTTGGATTGGTATATGGAATACAGCTTTTACTGTTTCTTGCTTAATGTTATCAGTCATTTCCTCAAACATATCAAAACTGATATACTTATATTCTACTAAAGGATTTCGTTGGCCATAAGCATGTAAGTTTATTCCTTGACGAACTTGTTCTATATTGTCTAGATGGTCCATCCATTTTTGGTCTATAACCCTAAGAAGCATAACGCGCTCATTTTCTCGCATTTGATCGCCGATATTCTCTTCTTTAAACCTATACAATTCTTCCGCCTTTTCAAATAGTAAATCTTTTAATTTCTTTTCGGATAAATCTCTTTGTTCCTCTGGCGTAAATGTTAAGGTCTCGTAAGGTATTATAGTATTGAGATATTCCATTAGCTTAGCTAAATCCCAATCTTCCGGATACTCCAATCCTGATATAGCGTTATCTACGGCCTGATCAATTACGTCTCGAGTCATGTTCATAATATTCTCTCGAATATTTTCTTGAGTTAACACTTTGTAGCGTTCACCATAGATTAATTCCCTTTGTTCATTCATTATTCTATCGTATTCTAACAAATGTTTTCGGATTCCGTAGTTATTGGCCTCAACTTTGGTTTGTGCTCTTTCTATAGCCTTGGTCATAATACCATGTGTAATAGGTTCGTCCTCTGGAATACCTAAAGAATTAAACATTTTGAGCGTACTTTCAGGCATAAATAATCTCATTAAATTATCTTCTAAAGCCAAATAAAATCTAGATTCACCAGGGTCACCCTGACGGCCTGAACGACCTCTTAACTGATTATCAATACGTCGGGACTCATGGCGCTCGGTACCGATAATTTTTAGACCGCCTAAGTCAGGAACACCTTCTTCTAATTTTATATCGGTACCACGACCAGCCATGTTGGTTGCGATTGTAATAGAATTCTTTTTACCAGCCTGAGCAACAATTTCAGCTTCTTGTTGATGATACTTAGCATTCAAAACTTGATGTTTAATTCCTGCTTTGGTTAATAATTTACTCAGATGTTCGGATATATCTATGGTTACTGTACCGACTAATACTGGCTGACCTTTAGCTACAGATTCTTTTACATCTTCAATTATAGCCGCATATTTTCCTTGAGCAGTGGTATAAACCACGTCTGGATGGTCTATTCTAATAATAGGTTTATTGGTCGGAATAACAATAACGTCCATGCCATAAATTTCACGGAACTCACTTTCTTCGGTTAACGCCGTACCGGTCATTCCAGATTTTTTAGCATATCTATTAAAAAAGTTTTGGAAAGTGATAGTAGCTAAAGTTTTACTTTCTTTTTTAACCTCTACATTTTCCTTTGCTTCGATAGCTTGATGTAGTCCGTCAGAATATCTACGACCATCCATTAATCGGCCGGTGTGATCGTCTACGATTACAATTTCTTCTTTTTCATTTACGATATAATCTTTTTCTAGGTGCATTAAATTGTGTGCCTTCAATGCTATAGTAATATGATGTTGTATTTCCATGTTATCCGGATCAGCCAAATTTTCAATGCCGAAATATTGTTCAGCTTTTTTAACACCTTCGGAAGTCAGAGTAACGGATCGTTGTTTTTCATCAACAATATAGTCGCCCTCTTCCTCTATTTCTTCACGCATTAAAGTGGCCATAGCAGACTCTTCGCTTAAAAGCTGACCTTTTTTTAGTCTACGGACGAATATATCTGCTGCTTTATAAAGGTGTGTGGATTTAGCACCTTGTCCAGAAATAATTAATGGAGTTCTAGCCTCATCGACTAGGACTGAATCCACCTCGTCGATTAAAGCATAATTTAATTCTCGTTGAACCATGTCTTTGGCGTATAGAACCATGTTGTCTCTTAAATAATCAAATCCAAATTCGTTGTTTGTTCCATAAGTTATGTCGCATGCATAAGCTTCTCTTCGCCTATTGTTATCCATATTACTTAGGATACAACCTACGCTTAACCCTAAATAATTGTATAGTACACCCATTTCTCCAGCGTCACGACTGGCCAAATAATCGTTTACAGTAACAACGTGAACGCCCTTTCCGCTAAGGCCATTTAAATAAGCCGGCAACGTTGCTACCAAAGTTTTACCTTCACCAGTTCTCATCTCTGCTATTCGGCCATAATGTAGAATGATCCCACCAATAAGTTGAACCGGATAATGCTTCATCCCCAATGCTCTAACACTTGCTTCTCGGCATACTGCGTAAGCTTCCGGCATTAAATGGTCTAGTGATTCTCCGTTTTTTATCCTTTCCTTAAATTCCGGTGTCTTGGCCTTTAATTCCTCATCTGTTAAGTTCTGCATTTGCTCATCGTAGGATTCTATCTCATGCAATATCGGTTCGATTCGCTTTAATTCCCTTTCCGAGTGCGTCCCAAAAATTTTTTCTATTATACCCTTCACAATGTCACCTTCTTCTATTGTATTGAAAATATTTTATCTAAAACTCTGATATTCCATTATCACCTCAAACTAAATTTTATATCCTATTATTTAATTTTTCCAAAACGGTTGTTTTTATAACCTTTTTATATATTTAGGCAAAAAAAAACATGCTTTACGCATGTATGTATTTCCGTGCACTTTGCTTTGACAATGACTCACAAGCGTTACTTCAGTAGTTAGCTCAAATCCAGCGCCCTTACGGCACACAAATCAACTTACTTAGTGCTGCTTCCGTCAAGACCTGACACGATTCATAAGCACCTGTTGCGTAAGACTGAACTCTCAACACCACTTTCCAAAGGCAGACCAAACAAACCACTGCCGCAGACATAGCATCACTCTTGCTCTAGCGGATTGCAAGTACAGGGCACCGCTACCTCCCCAGCTAGCACGGAACTAAAATGATTATATACCATAATTTTCGGTTTGTCAATAACATTTGAATTATTTTTGCTTTTTTTTGTACGGTAATAATTTCCATTCAATTCAATAATTGTTATAAATTAATAATATATTTTCAATATCATGGCCCTGTTTTTATAGATTTCCTTCTAAAAATTTATATTTTTTACATATTATTTTGGCATAATAATATATTGAAAATTCTGTTATGGTGTGATAAAATAAAAATAAGGAGGTATATAATGATTAAATTAAAGATTTTTAAAATTAATTTAATACTTTTTTCTATTTGTTTGTTATCATTCAATGGGCCTATAACTTCTTGTTTAGTTTTTATGCTTGTGGATTCTTTATTAATAATCTACATGATAATTGTATCCAAGAGTAAAATAAAAAGCTTTATCACTGTTTTATCTTATATATTTTTAATGATTGCCCAAATATTTTATTGCATGATCGTTTTAGATGGCAATGATTTTGCGGTGGGTAGAATGACTATAGCTATTTCAATTTTATTTTTAGGATTTTCATTTTGGTTAAAAGAGATATTAGATGTAAATTTAGATAAAGTATACATTTTTTCTAATTATAATATAAAACCTAATTCAAGTTTATCATTTGACCGACTAGAAGAATTTAATCAAATTTTACATGACAAAGTAGAAACAGTAAAAATATCCAAAGAAATTATCACAAAAGAAGTGATAGAAGAAGTTATAGAAGAAGTGAAAAGAAATAGTTTTATTTCATATATAAATGAAGATACTTTAACTGAACAATACTTGGAACAACTAGAAAACAGTATAGATGATAAATATATATATATAGTTTTATCAGATACAGGTACATCGGCTAGCAAAGTTATTTCAGTAATAACTCATAAGTCTTATAATCACGTGTCCATTTCTTTTGATAATCAACTAAAAACATTAATTAGTTATAATGGTGGAGAGCGTGTTAATCCGCCAGGACTAAATTCAGAAATGATAGAATATTTAATGAAAAGAGACGATTCATCTATATATGTATATAAACTAGAAGTTACCAGAGAACAAAAACAAAAAATGATAGACAAGATAAAAGAGATTAATTTAAATGGTAGTGCTTATAACTTGATTGGACTATTTTTTAAAAAATCTTATAACTATAAGCCAAACATAATGTATTGTTCTCAATTTGTATATTCTTTACTTCAGTATGCGGGTGCAGAATATTTTGAGAATACAACCAAAAGTTTAAAGCCGACTGATTTAGTAGAACTAGATTATGACCGAAAACTGATATTGGTAACTAAGCTTGGTCCAAAAGAAGAGTTTAAAATCGACCAATTTAGTGAGACTAGATTATGATCGCAAACCTGATATTAATAAACAAGCCGCGTCCGAAATAATAGAATAAAAAGAATTAACCCACTAAAAAGTAGTGGGCATTTTTTTGCTTATATTTCATTTAATTTGGCGAAACTAGCCATTAAAGCAGAATATAGATGCTTATAAATTTCATAATACTTTTTGTATTCTAAATGGTTATCACTCGGACGAGATATATCTTTTGACTCAACCATAACATCGCAAGCCGATTCAATGGATTCATACATACCGCTAGCTACAGCAGCTAAGATGGCCACACCTAAAGCTGGACCTTCTTCATTTTTAACCGTAGTCACTTCTACATTATACATGTCGGCCATCATAGAGCGCCACAGAAAACTTTTAGCACCGCCACCACATGCATACATTAAATTAGTTTTAACTCCTAATTCACGGATAACATCCAGACATTGCCATTGAGAAAACATTACGCCCTCCATTATTGATCTAAGCATATGATACTTATTATGGATAGCATTTAATCCGAAAAATACTCCCCTAGCTTTTTCATCTAATATTGGGGATCGCTCTCCCATCAAGTACGGCAAGAAGATTAATTTTTCTGAGCCGATTGGTATCTCTGCCACTCCTTCGTTGATTAAATCATAACTATCTTTGTGAAGATTTTTGGCCACGTTTATCTCGTCAGAACAAAAATTATCTCTAAACCACTTTAAGGACATGCCGGCTGATAGTGTACAGCTCATCAGTGTGTACTTGTTTGGCACAGCTGAACAAAAAGTGTGCACTCGGCCTTTTTTATCTATAAATGGTTCATCTGAATGAACGAAGATTACACCGCTGGTCCCGATGGTTGTAAATGCTTTTCCGGTGGATACAACCCCCGTTCCAATAGCCGCCGCAGCGTTGTCCGCAGCTCCGTAGCAAACTATAGTTTCTGGACTAAGGCCTGTCAAACTTGCTATTTCTTCCGTTATTGTCCCGGCTATATCTACTGAATCTTTTAGTTCAGGTAACAATTCAATATTTATATTTAGTTTATCCAAAATTTCTGCAGACCATTTTTTCTCATTTATATCGAACAAGTTTGTTCCGGATGCATCGGACACTTCGCAACCATATTTTCCAGTTAGCTTAAATCTAACATAATCTTTAGGTAGCATCATTTTCTCACATTTTACATAATTGTCTGGTTCATGTTTTTTGACCCACATAATCTTTCCTGCTGTGAATCCGGTAAGAGCTGGATTAGCCGAGATTTCGATTAACCGCTCTCTGCCGACCAACTCGGTTATTTCTTCACATTCTTTACCGGTTCGGCCATCACACCATAGGATAGAATTTCTGATTACTTCACCATTTCGATCCAACATAACAAGACCGTGCATTTGGCCAGAAATACCGAGACCTTTAATATGCTTGCTAGAAACATTTGACTTTAAAATTACGTCCCGAATAGTTGTGATCGTCGCATTAAACCAATCTATTGGATTTTGTTCGGCCCACCCATTTTTCGGCGTGAATAAATCATATTCTACAGTACTAGATGCAATTTTTTTGCCAGTTTTGTCAAATAATACAGTTTTGGTTCCGCTTGTTCCTAGGTCTACACCTAAAATATATTCCATAGTATAAATCGCTCCTTAACATTATATTTTTGATATTAAAAATTTAATTCTGACCATTTGTCGATTTCTTGAACAACCATTTTACTTTCGGATTCATCATTAATGTTTAATTCTGAGCATTGGTTGGTTGATTTAAAGCATTGTATTTAATTTCCTTAACAGTCATTTTACTTTCAGGTTCTCCATTAACAAACATGGCTAAATAGACACCCGTAAAAGTAATTTTAGCTGCTTCGGTAGCTAGATGTCTGGTTAATCCCGTAGCTACGATATTTTCGGAAGCGGATTGTTCTGTATCACCAAATCCGAAATAATACGTTAATTCATCGGCTTTAATATATAGCACCAAATCTTTAGCTTGTGCTTGAACATTAGCATCTGGATCATCTAAAAACTGCTTAAAAGTAGTTTCTCTTATATCGTCAAATCGTTTTTTAATACAAACAGCATTATTATTTACGCATAAATCGAAATGTCTTGTGCTATTATAAAATATTGTTACGCCACAAAAATCCGTATGCTTCATTTCAGCCTTAATGTGAAAGAAAGCTTCTATATTAAATTCGGTTTGCCTAAATCCTATCCAAGCCGGCGTGCTAATCTCATCTATCGAAACACCATTTCCGTATAATGTTAATCCATGATTTAGCTCATATCTAACAGTAGAAGATTTTCTTAAAAAGTTATATCTAAAGTTTAATTTGTCATCCGAAAAGTCATCTACAAAACTTTTTTCTACAGGCATCGGTAATCCAGGAAACTTACTTGTATCTATACTTGTAGCAATAGGCTGATTGTCGTTTATAATAGGAAACTCATTTTCTTTCCATGTTACTGGTGCTATAAATGTTTCTCGGCCTAAATGATGGAAATAGCTTTCGGTTAATCTAAAGCCTAAAAATACCGCAAAAAAGTTCCCGTCCGCAGCTTGTACTATATCCATGTGTCCGGTTCCTTGAATCTGTCCAATAAAGTTTCTATGAGTTAAAATCGGATTCGCTGGATTAGACTCGTACGGACCATAAATATTATCTGAGCATGCTATAGTTTCCATATGGCCCATGGACGTTCCGCCTTCAGCAACCAGTAGATAGTATTTGTCGCCATGCTTATATATATGCGCTCCTTCTGGATATACTCCACCTGTCCCGGTCCATAAAAATTTCTTGTCCTCTAAACATTCGCCTGTTTTTATATCTATTCTGGCCATAATAATTCCTTGGTTATTATTAGTATCTCTCCCTGTCGTATTGCAGTAAACATTATCACCTTCAAAATATAAACTCGGATCTATTCCTTTAAAGTCGACTTTTATCGGCTTGCTCCATGGCCCAGCAGGATCTGTTGCCGTAACAAAAAAATTGCCGATACCAGATACATCCGTAGTTATCATGTAAAATGTACCATTGTGATATCTGATCGTTGGTGCAAATATTCCTCCGCTAATTTTGGAATTGGAAAGTTTTAGATAATTTTCATCTGTTACGCAGTGGCCGATTTGTGTCCAATTGATTAAATTCTTACTTTTAAATATTGGTACACTCGGGAAATATTCAAAGGTACTTGTAACCATATAAAATGTATCATCAACTCGACAGATGGACGGATCTGGATAAAACCCTGATAATATTGGATTCATACTTTACCCCTTAATTATTCTAATGATAGAAAAAATGTTCCCATGCTATAAAAAATAATGTTCTAATGCTATAAAAAATGGCCCAGGGTAGAAGACCTGAACCATATTAAGAATTGTGTTTAGCCTTTAATTAAACAGAGAACATTATATTATTCAATATAGCTTCTAAATATTCTTGTTTACCAGAGTTAGGCTCAATTGGAGGCAATTCAAGAGCATATTTTTCAAGTTCTTCTAAACTAGTTTTACCGGCTACGATATCTGCACCAATACCAGATTTATAGCTTTCGTATCTACGGGAAACAAATTCTTCAATTCTTCCGTCCTCTATAATCTTATTAGCTATTTTTAGACCCAAAGCGAATGCGTCCATTCCAGCTATATAAGCTAAGAATATATCCTCCATAGTGTAAGAAGCACGTCTAACTTTAGCATCGAAGTTTAATCCGCCATTTGTGAATCCACCAGCTTTAATAACCTCTAACATGCAAAGTGTAGTTTCATATACATTGGTTGGAAATTGATCTGTATCCCAACCTAGAAGAAGATCACCCTGGTTTGCGTCTATAGATCCGAACATGTCGTTGGCTCGGGCTACTGCTAATTCATGTTGGAACGTATGTCCAGCCAATGTCGCATGGTTAGCTTCTATATTCATCTTGAAATCTTTGTCTAGATTATACTTTCTTAAAAAGCCTGCTACTGTCGCTACGTCAAAATCATATTGATGTTTGGTTGGCTCTTTCGGTTTTGGTTCGATATAGAAATCTCCGGTAAATCCTTTGGAACGAGCATAATCTACAGCCATGTGCATTAACCTAGCAACGTTATCTAGCTCGAAGCCCATATCTGTGTTTAATAGAGTTTCGTAGCCTTCACGGCCACCCCAGAATACATAACCTGTACCGCCAAGTTTTATGGTAGCATCGATTGCGTTCTTTATTTGGGCTGCTGCACATGCGAATACATCGGCCTGCGGTGATGTGCCTGCTCCATTCATATATCTCGGATGACTAAAACAGTTTGCTGTACCCCAAAGTAGCTTGATACCTGTTTTGTCCATTAAACCTTTTATATAATCTGTTATTTCTGCTAAATTTTCTTTTAATTCTTTTAAGCTTGCGCCAGCGGGCGCAATGTCTACATCATGAAAGCAAAAATATTCTAGACCTAAAAGTTGCATGATAGAAAATGCTACGTCTGCTTTTGTTTTCGCTTTTTCCATAGGTGTTTGGCCATCATAATCTCGATCAATAGTTCCCGCACCAAATGGATCGGTGCCATCGCCACAAAGTGTGTGCCAATAACTCATAGCAAACTTAAGATAATCTTTCATTTTCTTACCTTGGATCATTTCGTCCGGATTATAATATTTAAAACTTAATATGTTTTTGCTATCTTTTCCTTCGAACTTTATTGATGGTATATTGATAATTCCATTAACCATTGTATTGCCTCCGTTAATTATAAAATTTACCATAAAGGTATTTTCATTTTAATACAATTGATAAAAATATACAATGGTTTTTAGGGAAATTTACTAATTATTTTTTGAACTTTGTCAGTTACCCCCCCGCATAAATGCGGAGGCTTGTATCTAATCTACACGTAGTATAATCGACTTTTATTAAAGACTCCTACATCAAACGATTGATAACACCAGTACTCAGCTAGTGAGTGAAGTTAGGGAACTAAATTTCTATAATGATTCTGCTTCTTCTATTTTAAAGAACGATAACATACTAGTTAAATTTTGAGCTTGGGCTGCCAATTCTTCGCTAACAGCAGCACTTTCTTCGGCGGTACTAGAAGTGGATTGAATTAAATTACTAATTTTTTGAGTACCAGATAATAAAGCCTCAATACTTAATTGTTGTTCATTAGCCGAATTTAATAATATTAACGCTAAAGATCTAGTTTGTTCTATTGTGGCTACGATTTCATGTAAACTTTCAGCAGTATAGTTAGCCATTTGTTGGCCTTTAGCAACATCGTTAATGCTAGTTTTAATTATTGCATCAATTTCTTTTACAGTTTCACTACTTCTATTTGCAAGTTCTCGGATTTCGTTAGCAACAACCGCAAAGCCTCTGCCAGCGTCACCTGCTCTCGCTGCTTCGATAGCAGCGTTTAAAGCTAACAAATTAGTTTGCGATGCGATGCTTTCTACGGTTTGCAATACAATCGAAATGGTATGACTAGATTCGTTTATAGCTTGCATGGATTGTAACATATTTTTCATGGTTTCTGTACCTTTATCTGCTTTGGATTTAGCTTCTGCAGAGATTTTAGAGGTTTCCGTTACATTTTCGACAGAAGTTTTTATCAAATTAGCAATGTTATCGGTCGAAGCAGTAAATTGTTGAATGATCTTACTTTGCTCAGCTGTACCCTCGGCTAATTCGGACGCACCAATAGATATTTCTTCCGCACCATTGCTAACCTCGGATGCGGCCCCTGCTATATTGAATAACGTATAATTTAATTTGTCACCTATCTCATGTAGTGATGTTTTTATTGGTGCAAACGCTCCTGTATAATTAGCTTGTGTATTCTTAGTAGCTGAAAAATTCCCAAGAGCCATTTCTGCTAATACTGTTTCAATATCTTGAACTATTCTTTTTAATGTTAAGGCCATTTTGGTAAATGTATTACCTAGTTGTCCTATTTCATCTCGAGACTTTATATCTATGGTTAAATTTAAATTTCCATTTGATATTTCATCTGCAGCATTTAATAAAGAATTTAATGGATATAAGGATTTATTTAATAACCACACTACAAAGCTTATTAATAAAATTAATGAAATAAGAGATATCACAATAATGGTTATAGTGAGCATTACTGTACTATGATTCATTTCGTTTACATCTACTTCAACATGTGCCCACCAGAAGATATCGCCAACGCTAACCGGATATAAATATCTTTTTTGAATAGCATTTTTTCCATAGCCAACATTGTCTAACGTTTTTGTTTTCAATGAGAATATTTCACCAGTTGCGGCCTTTTCTCTCCATTCCTGAGCAGATTCAGGCTCAAAAAAACTATATACATTTTTACCGATATTGTTTATATCCATGGAATCGTAAATAATATTCGCATTTGCGTCTATTACAGTGGTGAATAATGTCTTATATGTAGAATTCGTAATATTTGTTTTTTTAAATACGTCTACATCCACGTCTACGGATATGACACCTTTAATTTGATTTTGATACATGATAGGATATGATATAGTTATGATAATCTTATTGTCACGCTCAAAAGGATCAGTTATATGAGTTTTTCCATCATTTAAAACTGTATAATAAAATTCTTGTTCAGCATAATCAGAATAATTTTTAAGAGCTACTGAAGTAGAATTTATGGCATCATCGCTATAAACTTCAAAAGCATAAACTTCCTGCGTCGGATCAAAAGCATACGGTTCAAAATAGATTCCAAATGACTTTATAGCCGTATTATTTGCAACAGCAGACCAAGCTGTGTTTAATATATATCTTTCTGATATATAATTATCATCAGCTAAATATTCGTTCAATACAGAACTCCATCCATTAGCTGGACTCAGTTTACCTTCCACAATTTCTGGGGCAGAGTAATTTTCATATGTACGATCGGTATACGTTCGGACATCCGTTAAGGTACTAAAGGCCGAGTCAAGTACTCCTTGAATTTTTTCAGCATTTAATTCGGCTGTTGTCTGAAATTGGGTTGCTACTTCTTCTGAACTAGAATGGGAAACTTGTATAGCTACTACAAGAATTAAAATAATTAACACGACGCTTTGTATAACGCCAATGATTTTTGCTAATTTAATCGCTAATCTTTCCTCTTTTATCATGGTTGCCTCCTAGTAAAATAAATTAAAAATTACAGTTATTATTTTACAATATTTTCTTCAATAATACAAGCAGATTTTAATAAAAAAAATGTAGTCTTTATTAAAATGTTAATAAGCAAAAACATTTGCTTGATATTGTTTAGAAATCGACATATCATCTACTCCGTATAAATCATCAAGAAAATGAGAAATAGGAAGAACGGATTAGTTAAAGATAGTCGATACCAGAGGTAATGATCCGCAGAGAGATGTTTATTAATAATAAGATGTGCGAGCAAGTACTTATAACTCTATGCCATGCATACAATTTGCACTTAATATTTAAAAACCCCTACAATAAATAGGGGCTTTTTTTTAGTCGTTTATATAAGTAATAATACGATCGTTTAAATCTTGGATATCACGATTATTATCTTCATAGAATTTATGAAATCTATTTAACTGTTCTTGCGAAATTTCTAGTTGCTCTTCTAAAATATACCATTCTACATTTTCGGCCAATGGTGGCGTTGTTAAAGAGCCTATATAATGATAATAAGCTAAATCTTCAGGAAGAAATGAGGCTAAAGCTATCTCAAAACCATTTTCCAGATCTGAATCTTCTATTTCATCCAATAATATTTCAAACGCCGTATTTTCTTCTCCTACATTAAATAAAATACCCATGACCGCTAATCGCCCATCTTCACCTGTGTGAACAAAATGCGCTTCTAAATCAGAATATTTTCCATCTACTGTATGCTCACTCGGTGCATGAAAATGTAATTGTAAAAGAGAAAACTCTCGATTCATAAAATGCGACTTTCCAGTTAAAGCCAGTTCTATACTATGTCCTGTATCGGACACGTGATGCACATGTGAATCAAAATTGAAATCTAATTCATGATATGTATGAGATGGCTCCAAAATTTTTGTGTCAATATTTATTGGAGATTGCATCCTACCAGTTTCAAACAACCAATCATCTTGGTGATCATAAGTAAAATGATGTGCATCTTCTACATGAATGTCTTCCTCATCCACAAATGGACTATCTATTAATTCACTGATATACGCTTGATTAAATTTTAAAATAATTTCTCCACGTTCTGCATTTTCTAAACTAATGGCTGCGTCTGGAACTTGACCGGTTAATAATAATAGGCCTAAAATTACGGATAAATTGTTCATAATCTGATACCATCCTTTTCTAATTAAAATTTTTTCTTACTATTTTATTGTACTATTATTTTTGGAATATTACAATAGATTTAGGCCATTTAAAACTATTTTATTTTCGTCGTCCCCTCAGTTACTTCGTGACAACTCCTTCCTTTACTCCTTCCTAAAAGAAGAAGACTATGAAGTGGAATCTAAATAATATTGTCAACTTAGCCTATTAAAATGTCATGACTTATGTTAAAATTTCTTTGTAACTAAATTTAGATTGAAAGGTGGATATAATTTTATGATAGATATAAATAATGACTGGAAATTTGAATTAGTGGATAAGTTAGAGAATGGACATTTATTCGAATACGATGAACTGAAAATGCGAGATATAAATGTTCCGCACGATTATAGTATAGAACAACCTATGGACTGGTCTGGTGGTAGCGATGGTTGCGTAGGTTATGCTCGTGGTGGCCTAGCATGGTATAGAAAGCATTTACATGTTGATTCGGATATATTGTATAACAAAAAAGTATTTATTAATTTCGATGGTATTTACAATCGCTCTCACATTTATTTCAATGAACAACTGGTAACATTCCATCCGTACGGATATTCTCCATGCTTAATAGATGTAACGCCGTACCTTAAAGAAGGTGATAATTTACTGGCAGTATATGTGGATCACTCTCGAGCATGTGACAGCCGTTGGTATACTGGCTCCGGTATTTATCGTAAAGTAACAATGCATGTATTGCCAAAAACTTATATCCCAGTTTGGGGCGCTAGAATCACAACAGAATGCAGTAGCAGTCAATTTGCTAAAGTAAACTTATCCATGGATTTTGTAAACGAATTAGATTATGATAAATCCTTGCGTGTAGTCACTTCTATCATTTCACCTACCGGCGATTTTGTTACCGAAGTTTCTAGTGAAATCCTAGTTTCTAAAATAGCTGAACTTAAGCAAACAGCAGAAATTACGAATCCTATGCTTTGGGGTATTTATCAAGGTCATAGATATGTTGCTATAACCAAAGTATTTGATGGAGATTATTGTATTCAAAGCAAAGAAACAGTTTTCGGCATTAGATATTTTCATTTTGATGTAGATGAAGGATTTTTCCTAAATGGCAACAATGAATTAATTAAAGGTGTCTGCTTACACCATGATGCTGGCCTCGTTGGCTCGGCTATCCCGAACGATGTTCTAAGACGCAGACTGGAGATGTTAATCAAATGCGGAACCAACGCAATCAGAACAGCTCACAATCCTTATTCGGCTGACTTTTTTGATTTATGCGACGAATATGGACTATTAGTTCAAGAGGAATTTTACGATGAATGGGATTTTCCTAAAGGAAAGAAATTTAATCAAAAAGAAACTTTATACGATTACAAGTTCCATGGCCATGACGAATTTTTTAGAGAATACGCCAAAGAAGATTTACAAAATGTAATTCGTCGAGATTTCAATCATCCATGTATAATTCAATGGAGCATCGGGAACGAAATAGAATGGACATATCCTAAGTACAATAATGCTACAGGCTACTGGTCGGCTAACGCAGGTGGTGGCTACTTCTTTAGCGAGCCACCTTATTCTGTAGCCGAAATAAGAGAAATCTGCAGTAAACTTCCAAAAGAGCATATTGAGGTAGGAAAAACGGCAAAAATGTTAGCTCAGTGGACACGTGAAATGGATACAACAAGGCCGATAATAGCGAACTGTATTTTGCCATCTGCAAGTTATGAATCCGGATATGTAGATGCGCTGGACATGGTTGGCTTTAGTTATAGACGAATAGTTTATGACCGTTCTCATCAATATTATCCCGACAAAGCAATAATGGGAACAGAAAATGTTGGACAATGGCATGAATGGAAAGCCGTCTTAGAAAGGCCATTTATAAGCGGAATATTTTTATGGACAGGAATAGATTATGTTGGAGAATGTGGCGGCCGAAAGCATCAAAATTCCACAGCTAGAATTTCCCCAAGTGGTTTAATAGATGTAACAGGATTCGATCATCCATCCTTTCACATGTTCAAAGCTTTATGGAGAGAAAACGAACCTGAATTATTTATAGCTACAAACACTTTAGAAAAATCTGTCTACGACTTAAAGGATGGAAAACTTGTTCAGAGACCAGGCCTTCCGGCGTGGGACAGAAGACTTTGGTCTTGGCAAGACATGAATAATCACTTTAACTACAAGTTAGGTGAAGACGTTGTAATCGAAGTTTATTCTAACTGTGAAGAAGTGGATTTTTACCAAAATGACGAATTAATTTGTCACCAATTTGAGGCCGAAAATGTCGATCGAATTTATAAATGTTCTTTTAAATACAAAGGTGGCCAAGTAAAAGTCGTAGGAATAAAAAATGGCCAAGCATATGAATCTATATTGCAGGAAGCTTTACCAGCTACAGATATTTTGATATCGGTTGACAAAACAGAAATTAGTGCGAACTTTGATAGCGTCGTCCATGTTGTAGCACAACTGAAGGACAAAAATGGTTTAGACGTTAATTTTCAGGATGAAGAGATCGAATTTTTAACCAAATCCGAGGATGGAGTCATAAGATTTTTAGGCGTAGACAATGGAAGTCCTATGTATCAAGCAACCTATAAAAATCCAAAAATCCAAACTAATCGAGGTAGAGCATTAATGATAATCGGCGCTAATAGACCAGGTATCATAAAAGTTTGTGCTACAATAAAAGGTAGTTTGTCAAATGTTATAGATATTCATGTTTTGGAATAAAATAATAAAAGTTTGCGCTACAATAAAAAGTAGTTTATCAAACGTTATAGATATTCTGTTTGGGAATAAAATTTTTAGGCGTTGACAATGGAAATCCGCTATATAAGGTAACCTATAAGGATCCCACAATCCAAACTCACCGAGGTAGAGTATTAATGATAATCGGCGCTAATAGACAAAGGTAGTTTATCAAACGTTATAGATATTCAGGTTTTGGAATAAAATATAAATTTTTGTATTGATCCTAGCAAAATTTTATAACTTATGCTACAATTTCTTGCAGATAATTGTCTACCAAACTAAATATGGTAGGCAATTAATTATTAATTATTGAAAGGTGATGCACTTCATGATTGATTTAAATAATGGTTGGAAATTTGAATTAGTTACAGAATTAGTAAATGGACATTTATTCGAGTATGATGAACTAAAAATGCGAGACATCAACGTTCCGCATGATTATAGTATCGAACAACCTATGGATTGGTCCGGGGCTAGCGATGGTTGCGTAGGCTATGCTCGTGGTGGCCTAGCATGGTATAGAAAGCATATATATGTTGATTCGGATATGCTATATAACAAAAAAGTATTTATTAATTTTGATGGGATATATAATAGAGCACATATTTATTTTAACGAACAACTTGTAACATTTCATCCGTACGGATATTCTCCTTGTTTAGTAGACGTAACGCCATATCTTAAAGAAGGAGACAATTTATTAGCTGTTTACGTCGATCATTCTAGATTATGTGACAGCCGTTGGTATACCGGATCAGGAATTTATCGTAAGGTCACTATGCATGTACTACCAAAAACATATATTCCAGTTTGGGGTACACAAATTACGACCGAATGTAACAGTCATGAATTTGCAAAAGTAAATGTATCGATTGATTTAGTAAACGAAGAAAGTTTCGAAAAGCATTTACGTGTTGTAACATCGTTTATATCTCCGATTGGTGAATTAGTAGCAGAACATGAAAATCACATAACAATAGACAAGGATTATAAATTAACTCAAAGTGTCGAAATAAAAGATCCGACCCTGTGGGGTATTTATGAAGGCTTTAGATATGTGGCTATAACCAAAGTTTTCGATGGAGATTATTGTATACAAACCAAGGAAACAGTATTTGGAATTAGATATTTTCATTTTGACACAAATGAAGGTTTTTTCTTAAACGGCAAAAATGAACTCATAAAAGGTGTTTGCTTACACCATGATGCTGGATTAGTTGGGGCAGCAATTCCAAACGATGTTATGCGACGCAGGATAGAAATGTTAATTATGGCCGGAACCAATGCTATAAGAACAGCTCATAATCCATATTCGGCCGACTTTTTTGATTTATGTGATGAATACGGAATACTAGTCCAAGAAGAATTTTATGATGAGTGGGACTATCCAAAGGGCAAGAAGTTTAACCAAAAAGAAAAATTATTCGATTACAAATTCCATGGCCATGATGAATTTTTTAGAGAATATGGAAAGCAAGATTTACAAAACGTAATCAAGAGAGATTTTAATCATCCATGTATAATACAATGGAGCATAGGAAACGAGATAGAGTGGACATATCCTAAATATAATAATGCTACAGGTTATTGGAATGCTAACGCAGGTGGCGGATATTTCTTCAACGAACCACCTTATTCTGTAGAAGAGATAAGAGAAATTTGCCGAAAGCTACCAAAAGAGCATATTGAGATTGGAAAAACAGCGAGAATGTTAACTGACTGGACAAAAGAAATAGATACAACCAGACCTGTAATAGCCAATTGTATTCTCCCATCCGCTAGTTATGAATCCGGATATGTTGATGCCCTGGACATGGTCGGATTTAGCTATAGAAGGATAATGTACGATCGTTGCCATAAATATTATCCAGACAAACCAATAATGGGCACAGAAAACGTTGCTCAGTGGCATGATTGGAAAGCTGTTTTAGATAGACCATTTATAAGTGGTCTGTTCATTTGGGTCGGAATCGATTATGTTGGCGAATGTGGTGGAAAACGTGGCGACACAGGAATGAGAGTAACGCCAAGTGGCTTTATTGATGCAGCTGGGTTTGACAAGCCATCCTTTCACATGATGAAAGCATTATGGAGAGAGGATACACCAGAATTATTTATTGCAACTAATACGCTAGAAAAATCCGTGTATGATTTAAAAGACGGCCAACTCGTTCAGAAAAAAGGGTTACCAGTTTGGCACAGACGATTATGGGTGTGGCATGATATGAACACACATTTTAATTATAATTTAGGTGAAGACATCGTAGTTGAGGTTTATTCTAATTGTGAAGAAGTATCCTTCTATCAAAATGATGAATTAATTTGTACACAAGTTGAATCCGACAATGAAGACAGAATCTATAAATGTGCTCTAAAATATCGTGGTGGAGAAATAAAAGTTGTCGGAACTAAAGGCGAGCATAAATATGCTTCCGTTATTAAAGAGTCCCTAGAAGCTACAGACGTATTCATTACAGTAGACAAAACTGAAATTAGTACAAATTTCGATAGTGTAGTTCACGTTGTAGCACAACTAAAAGATAAAAATGGTGTCGAAGTTCGATGTAAGGAAGAGGAAATTGAATTTTTAACCAAGGGTAGCGACGGCATGGTTAGATTTTTAGGCGTTGATAACGGAAACAATTCTTATGAAGCAACTTATCAAAATCCAAAAATCCAGACTAATAGAGGTAGAGCATTAATGATAGTGGGCGCAAATAGACCTGGTATCATGAAAGTTTGTGCGGAAATTAGAGGCACTCTTTCTAATGTAATAGATATTAACGTAGTTGAATAATTCTTGTGCTCTAAAATATCGTGGCGGAGAAATCAAAGCTGTCGGAACCAAAGGCAAGCACAAATAAAATATGCTGTCACTATTAAAGAGGCCCTAGAAACTACGGACGTATTCATTACAGTAGACAAAACTGAAATTAGTACAAACTTCGATAGCGGGCGCAAATAGACCTGGTATCATGAAAGTTTGTGCGAAAATTAGAGGTACTCTTTCTAATGTAATAGATATTAACGTAGTTGAATAATTCTTTTTAAATATAGTTGAATACTTTTTATTTTCAGCAAAGTTAAATGAGGAGCTATAAAAATTTCTCATTTAACTTTTTTGATTTGGTAAATTATGGTTGACTTTTTAATTTTTTTAATATAATATTATTATGATAGCATTTATGCTATAAGCTAACTTTGTAGCCAAAATAGACATGCAACATTAAATTTGAAAATACATATGACAAAAATAGTGCCTAAATATTTACACTTTAAAGTCAATTAAAAATATTGGACTAAAGGTATTTTTTAAGAGGAAAAATATTTGAAAGGATATTATTTTATGAAACTAAAAAAAGTATTACCAGACAAGCCGTAAAGCCCCTAGCTTTAGCTATGGGGATATAAGGCTATTTTAAATACAACTGAATATAAACGGTTGCTAGAAGTAGTCATTTCTAGCGTAAAATATTCAATGCACTGAAAATGTTTCTAAAGTGAAACACGACAAGAAAAAGTCGTTAAAACTATTTATTAAGGACTCAGGGTCTCGGATACATGGTAAAAGTGTATCAGCATATAAGACTATATGTCCTGTTGTATGAAGG
>MDSO01000047.1_pt1 | contig 21317 bp, 17 predicted proteins | sample 1005691 | NCBI WGS metagenome assembly MDSO01 (sample SAMN05526595, study PRJNA338239) | gut metagenome | isolation source: stomach gut content | host: Acanthurus sohal | place: Saudi Arabia: Red Sea | collected 2011-04 | reverse complement strand
CTAAAGTTCCTGTTACTGAAGTGGTTGAAATAGAATTAGCACCTAAAGCTCCTATTACTGAACTAGCCAAAATAGCAGCACCACCTGAAGCTCCTGTTACTGAACTAGCCAAAATAGCAGCACCACCTAAAGTTCCTGTTACTGAAGTGGTTGAAATAGAATTAGCACCTAAAGCTCCTATTACTGAACTAGCCAAAATAGCAGCACTACCTAAAGTTCCTGTTACTGAAGTGGTTGAAATAGAATTAGCACCTAAAGCTCCTATTACTGAACTAGCCAAAATAGCAGCACCACCTAAAGTTCCTGTTAGTAAAGTGGTTGAAACAGTTAAAGTTGAAGTTGATCCAGATGATGTGGTTCTTACAGGTAGTGGAGACGACGGACAAATACTAGTAGAAGTTGTAATAAGCAGTGATAATAAAATTAAGGCTATTATAGTTGGTGACCAGGATGAAAGTGTAAGTATATCCAATGGTGCAACTAACAACCTTCCAGGTAGAATTATTAATCCTCAATCACTAGCAGTAGATATAGTTTCTGGTTCCACAGCATCAAGTAAAGGTATCATACAAGCAGTTGAAAATGCTCTTGTGTCTGGTGGATATGATATAGAAGATTTTAAATTAGAAGTAGTTAAAGAGTAAATTGCTAGAATAGATTAAACAGATATAGTAATAATTGGAGCAGGACTTACACAAGTTGATAAAAATGTAATTATGGACGAACAATGTTCATCTATATTTAAATAGCTTATAAATTACGAATATAAAGGCCATCCATTTAAAGGAGGGCCATTTTTTTTACCAATGACTAGGTTTTGTAGACAAGATGGAGTGATATGATGTTAAATAATCTGATTTTAGGTTTTATAGCAAATAAATTTAGTAAAATAGGTTTGCCCAAATATACCCCCCATATATGTATAAATAAAAAACAAAGAAAGTTTATATGCGATAAATGTGTTAAGTTATGTCATAAAAATGCCATTACTTTTGACCGAAACAATATTCCCCAATTTGATACCTCATCATGTGATGGCTGCAAAATGTGTACTCAAGTTTGCCCAATAGAAGCTTTTTCAAATACAGAAGCAATTAAAAAAAAGCTTGTAGATAAGTGTAAATTAACACAAGTTATATTGGTTGGGTGCGAAAAAAGCCAAGAAAAAAATTACACAATAAATTGTATTTTAGAAATACCTTTTAATCTATATGTAGCTCTTGCAATTCAAGGAAAGCTTAAAATTGATATTTCCCATTGTAAAAATTGTCCCAAAAATGATATTTCAGCTTTTATTTTGCGATTAAAAGAATTTTGCACAGAAGATATCTTTGATATTTCTAATTTTAAAGAAACTGGAGTTAATATTTCAAGACGTGATTTTTTTAAATCTTTAAATACTTTGCTAATAAATGCAAGCGATTTTTTAATTGACACAGATTGTATATTAAATCAAGAAACCAATAAATATTTAAAAAATGTTTTAAAAAATGAAATTTTTAAAGACAGGCAATTTGTGGTACAATCTTTAAGTTGTACCAGCAAATGTAATGGCTGCAGAAAATGTGAAATTTTGTGTCCAACAAAATCAATCAAAATCAATTATTTGGATAATTTAACAGGAACTATGGAGTATGACCCAATTGAATGTAAACACTGTGGAATATGCCAAATAGTTTGTAGCGAACAAGCAATATATGAAAGTAAAGGTGTAATTACATCTGATAACTTATTAATATCAACAGATATATTAATAAACCTTTGTGTAGAATGCATGCTGCCACTACCTTTTGGAGTTGAAAATAAATGTAATGTGTGTAAAAGAAAACGAAAAAAGTATGTGCATAATAAAACAAATTAGGTTATAATATATGTACTCTCACTTATAGAGTGAGCTTATCAGTACAATTTAGCCATCACAACAGATGATTAGTATAGCAATTCCAATATTTTAACGATACATGAACTTGATTTTTGAAATTACCAGTATTACCAAATTTAGACAAAGCATATAGAACAAGGAGTAAAATTATGGAAAAAACAGAAGTATTTCAGTCATACAAAAACTATATGAAAGATCGTATTAATGTATATATGTTCTTTAGAGATGTATTTTTTGTAAAACCGTCTGAAGATATATTGGACAAGATTAAAAGTATATATTTAGATAATATAAATAGTGAAGATATATTTAATTGGGAAGAACCTCTTTTTGAACTTAGTAAAATGTTAAATCAAGATAATAATATTAATTTGGATGAATTAAAAGCGGAATATACGTATTTGTTTGTTGGTCCTAAACAAATTCCTGCACCAATATTCGAATCTGTATATATGTCAAATAAAAGAATGCTGTTTACTGATACAACAATTAATGTTCGCAAAGACTATCAAAGATCAGGAATTGAAGTAGTAAGGAAAAATCAAATCCCAGATGATCATTTAGCATATGAATTAGAATTTATGTATTACTTGGCATATAAAATTGAAGAAAATATTACAGATGAACAGCTAGAAAGTGTATTTTTAAAAGCTTCCAAATCATTTTTAGAAAATCACCTTTTAAAATGGGTTCCCCAATTTTGTGAAAATGTACAGAAACATGCTGAAAGTGAGTTTTATAAAAAAGTATGCACTTCACTAATCAAATTTTTGCAATTTGATATAGAAGTCTTAGTATAGAAATTTGTATATGATAATAAAGGATAGCACTCTATATTTTTATAAAATTAATCACTATATAAAGGATAGTACTCTATCTTTTATAATAATTTTATCAGTTAACCCTAGGGAGAATACTTCTATCTCCCTTAGGTTTAACTTATCTCTGCAATTTATATCCACATGACTCTCTTACTATAAGATCAAATGGAACTTCAAGTTTAATTGGTTCTGTCAATTTTCCTTCTATCTTATCTATTAGCATATCAATAGTTAAATTAATAAAATTTGTCATCTGTATATCAATAGTGGTAAGTGATGGAGACAAATAAGAAGAAATCTTTAAATTATCCATTCCTGCTAATGCTATTTGTTTTGGTATTTCAACATAGTTTTCTTTTGCAGCACGAATTGCTCCAATAGCAATGCTATCACCCGCACATAAAACTGCTTCAGGTAATTGTTTCAAATTAAGCAATTTGTACATAGCCGAATATCCATCTTCAATTTCATCCAACGAATTAAATACCATTGTGGAGTCAAATATCAAATTGTGTGCTTCTAACGCATTTTTATAGCCAATAAAACGTTCATGTTCCTTTTTTTGATATGCAATGTTTTTAATTGGTCCAATATATGCTATTTTTGTATAGTTTATTGAACAAAAATGATCTACAATTGTAGATGCAGCTTTATATCCATTTAATACCACTTGATCTACATTAAGATCTGTATAGTTCATAGAGCTATACATTATGTGTATTATATATTTCTGAAGTATATTTAACAAGTTTTGATTAAGTGGACCTAAACATATAACTCCAGCAACAGAATTTGAACTAATAATATTTTCTAATACATTACTATCCATACTAGACTCAGCTATAATATATTGAACTTTATATCCTTTTTTATATATATTATGTTCTAAGTTTGAAATAATCTCAGAAAATAAAAGATGAGAAAGTGATTTGATATTTGAAGCAAGTATTATACCTATTAATTTTAGTTGCTCTAAACGTATAGATTTTTGATTGGAATAGCCTAATTTTTGCAAAGCAATATTTATCTTTTGCTGGCTTTCAGGCTTTACCTTGTCAGCCTGTTCTTCGTTTAATGCACGTGATATTGTAGACATAGATAAACCTGTTTCTTTTGCTAAATCTTTTAGTTTAATTTTCATTTTTAATCACGTTCCTTATTTTATTTGCACATTATAAATCCTATTTAGATAGGTTTAGTATGACATTTATAAAAAAATGTTTCTCTAGAACTATTCACCAGAGAAACATTTTATAAACAACACATAAATGTTGTTTTCTAACATTGCTATTTATTATTAAGAGACTTTTTATCAGCACCAATAATTTTTATTCTTATTGCTTCTTCCATAGGCAACCCTGTATCATAACTAAATTGACGCTCTTCATACATTTCACTCTCTTCACGTTGTCTTACATAACCCGCATTTCTAAACGATGGAGCTTTGTTATCTCTCCAAGGTCTCATAGCCCATTGATACCCACGATATAAATCACGTGTTCTATCCATTTCTTGAATCAATTTTTCGTGTAACGCTTCACGTATCTCTTTATATGCAGGGTCATTAATTGCATTGTAAACTTCATCTGAGTCACACTCCAAGTCATAAAATTCATCTGTGTGCAAAAGATTGATTACTAGTTTGTATCTACCATCAAACACACATCTCATTGGTTGAAATCCGCCGTTGCCATCTTGGATAAGTTCATACCTTGTAAACTCAGAATAAACTTCGTTATTTATTTTAGTAACACCATCTTTAATTTGTGTCATCATACTTTTTCCTTCTATAATTGGTGGAATTTCAACACCCATATAATCAAGTATAGTTGGAGTAACATCTAAATGTGTTGCAGGGCTATCAACTATTCCAACAGCACCACCTTTAATTATAAATGGTATATTTAGAACTTCTTTATAAGCACAACAATTTTTAGAATTTAACTTGTGGTTAAACAACATATCCCCATGGTCTGCAGTGTAAATAATAATTGCATCTGGACATTGTTTATAAACAGTTTCAAGCACTCTACCAATTTCATCATCAACAAAGGAATTACAGCCTAAAAACAAAGCAAGATGATCATTTGGCTTTTGCAAATCTTCTGCACTTTTATTAATATTTTTGTTTGACCATAATTGTTGTGAAAGTGGTTTTGTACTTAAATCATCTGCATAGTTTGTACTATCAGGCATACTTACACCATTATACATTGTATTATATGGTGCTGGACAAATGCATGGACCATGTGGTTCATCATATGATACTGTTAAAAAGAAATCTTCATCTTTAAATTTATTAATAAAGTCAATTGAACGGTTTGAACAACGATGTGCATAGGTCATCTCACGTGTCCAATCTTTGTCAAATGAAGTTTTACTTTTTCTTGAGCGTTTTCTATCATCATCAGATAATTCTTTCAGATAATTTTTCATTTCATACCAATAATTTTCATCCCAGCCATCAGGACATGTTCCGTTACCAAAATAGTCTCCCCCATCAACATGCCACTTGCCAACGTACCCACAATGTATCCCGTTATCATTAAGACGTTGACCAACTGTTTTTATGTTATCATAAATAGAACAGCTATTTGTAACTATTCCATTTGAATGTGGCATAAGCCCAGTGAACAATGCTCCCCTTGCTGGTGCACAAACAGGAGAAGTTGTTTGTGCATTTGTATATCTAAGGCCAAGGCTTGCAAGTTTATCAATGTTTGGAGTTTTTATAACAGGGTTGCCATAACAACCCACCATATCCGTTCTTTGAGTATCTACCATTACTAAAATTATTTGTTTTCTCATTACACACTAGCTCCTTTAATTTTTTTATTTGCACCTATAATTCTTTTAACAATTACAAATATCGGTATTATTATTGCTAAAGTAACAAATACACTTCCAACTGGAGAGCCTATATAAGCATCTATAAATGAACCATCAAACGAAATCATAGCTTTTCTAAAATAAGTTTCTACAGTTTTTCCTAAAGTAAAGCCCATTATAATTGGAGCCGTTGGAATTTTATTTTTTGAGCATAATATACCAACAACAGCTAATATTAACATTAAGAAAACGTTAAATACGCTTGAACTAATTACAAATGTACCAATTACGCAAAATACAGCAATAATTGGGTATAATATATATTTTGGTACAGTAATTACCATTGCAAAATATTTAATTAAAATTACTTGTGATAGGAACATAAATATATTTGCTATAATTAAAGAAATTATAATCCCTTGTAAAATATGAGGTTCTTCTTTTAAAACCATTGGCCCAATTGTAACTCCGTGGATTAAAAATGCACTCATTATAAGGGCAACTGGTGCACTTCCAGGCACTCCCAAAGCAATTGCTGGAATTAAAGCTCCTCCAGATACGGCATTTTTTGCAGCTTCAGGGGCAACTAACCCTTCTGCGGATCCTTTTCCAAATTCTTCTTTATGTTTTGAAGCCATTTTCGCTCTTGCATATGCCATAATTGAAGCAGTCCCTCCTCCAAGTCCTGGAAGAATTCCTAATATAACTCCAATTACACTAGAAATAATTATATTTGGCAATAAAGTAATAGTTTCTTTTAAAGCTAACAAAAACTTGTCAAATTTAAAATCATTACTAGAGATACTTTTTAAAGTCTTATTTTTGTTTGTATTATATATAATTTCAGATAAAGCAAACACTCCAATTATTACCACAATAATATCAATTCCTGCTGTAAGTTCTGTTGACCCAAAAGTATATCGTGCTACAGATTCAACTGGGTCTGTACCAACCATTGCTAAAAATATTCCTAGAAATGTAGCAATAAACCCATTAATTAAGTCTCCATCAATTAATGTAGAAATTAGTGCAAGAGATAACACTGCTGCTCCAAAATATTCCCAAGGGCCAAATCCTAATGCAAAAGAAGCTAAAATGCTAGTTAATAAGGATAGTATAATGGTTGAAATAATTCCACCAATAAAAGAAGCTATTATCCCTAAACTTAAAGCACGCATACTTTCACCTTTAATAGACATTGGGTAACCATCAAATGTTGTTGTAACAACAGCACTAGTCCCAGGTATATTTAATAATATAGCTGCTATAGAACCCCCTGATAATCCTCCACAGTATACTGCAATTAAAAAACCAATAGCTGGAAGCATTTCCATATTATACGTAAGTGGTAAAGCTAGTGCTAACGCCATAATAGTATTAAGTCCTGGAATAGCCCCAAATACAATGCCCATAATTACACCTAATAAAAGCTGAATAATTACAGTAACATTCATAAATATTGCTAAAATATCTATAAAATCCATAAACATCGTCCCCCTTCGTTATATAGTTATCTATATTATTAAATTCCTAAAAAACTAACAGGTAGTGTAATTTTTGCTCCTTCTGTAAAGAAAAAGAACACCACAACAGAAAAAATTATTGAAATTAAAAATGCTCTTATGTAGTCTCTTTTACTTAAAACTCCAAGAGTACCTTTTTGTAAGTATAAAATCGAACCAGTTAAAAATATTATACTAGATATAACAAAACCTAAAATTTCAAATACTGCTACATAAATAATTAATGCACCTAAAAATACTATTGGTTTTCCTTTAAATAATTCAATAGATTTAAATTTGATTGGTTGCTTTTTAACTTTAACAGTTATAACTAATTTTAAAATAAACAATCCCAATAAAGTAATTAATACAAAGTTAGGAATGCCATATGCTCCAACATAAGGGTCTACACTAAGCCCTTCTTCACTTACCAAACTCGCAGATAACTCTTTCATCGCATTCAATGAGCTTGACATAAGTTCAGCATACTCTGGTCCATCAATATGTTGTGCATAATAGCCCATACCTGTCATGGTATTTTTGAAATTTGGGTCTTCTACAACAGATTTAATAGCTTTTGATATAACACTTGTTAATTCTATTGGAGTTGTTGGAGGTGCCCACAATCCAAATGTTAATTGATAATCTTCTTCAATCCCAAGCTCCATAAATGTAGGAACTTCTGGTAAAGAAGGAACTCTTTCACTTGCAAATACACCAAGGCATCTAAAGTCTCCTGAATCTATATAAGTAGTATTTTGTGATACAGCAACAACATATGCATCAACACGTCCACTAAGTAGCTCTGGTTGAGGAGGTTGGTCTCCACCAACAACAATTTGTTTAAAATTAACATCTTCTTTTTCTTCAATAGCAAGTATTGCAAATTGATTCATAGTTGCTGTTAACGTCCCCATTTTTAAAGTAGATGGGTTTTGGCGAGCAAATTCTATTAAATCTTCATAAGTTTGAAATGGAGAGTCCGCACGTACATATAATCCAAGTTGTGAAGTTGTATATTGTGCTATCATTTCATAATCTTCTACAGAACGAGAAAATAATCCTGTTATACTTGAAACATTAAATCCATTTCCAGCTGCCATAATGGTATATCCATCTGGGTCAGCATTAAATAACTCTTCAGCACCAATTGTACCAGCTGCTCCCGTAATATTTTGTACTACAAAAGAAATTTCTGGAAAATAATCTTCAAGTTCTGTTAATAAAGTTCTGGCTGATACATCAATACCTCCACCAGCATTAAACGGAACAATAACAGTAATATCTTTAGTTGGATATATCTCCGTTGCAAAAATTTGCACTGACTGGCAAATAATTAAAAATAATACTGTTAATATGCGATAGAATAATTTAAAATTTTTTCTCATAATAAATCTCCTTTCTTGACACTTTAAAATTCAACACTATAATATAAAAATTTCAAAAATTATCATATAAATTTTTAACTTAATATTTATTATGGTGTATTAATTTATAAAAGTAAAGAAAAAAATTGTATTTTTAAATAAATCGTGAAATAATTTAAAATATCATATAATTTTTGTGCAATATTTACTTTCAATATAGTTGAAAGTTACTAAATTCTAAAATAATTTTAAGTTAAAATATCGAAAAAATAACTTTTAAAAACAAAATATTGATATATTTTTAATTTGATGATAAAATTTAATATAGTCAGTGAAAAAAATTGCAGAAAATTTTAAAGGGGATTTAAATATGAAAAAACCAAATGTTATATTAGTTTATCCAGATCAATTAAGATATGATGGTCTTAGCTGTAATGGTAACAAAGTAGTAAATACTACAAATATAGATACTTTAGCACAAAATGGTGCAAATTTTAACGAAGCATATACTTCTTATCCTTTATGTTGTCCTTTTAGAGCCTCTATTATGACTGGTCTTTATCCACACAAAAATGGAATGTATTCCAACCACTATCCTTTAAGAACAGATTTACCTCATTACTTACCAAGTTTAATGAAAGAAGAAGGATATAAAACTGCTTGGATTGGAAAATGGCATTTAAATGGCGGTAGAAAGTTTGAAAGAGTACCAAAAGAATATTGGTGCGGATTTGATGAACTTATTGGATATGGTAGAGGACACCACTATATTGATAGCTTATATTACAGAAACGAGGACGAAACCCCTTATAAATCAGAAAAATATGAGCCTACATATCAAACAGAACATTTAATGGATTTTATAAACAGATCAATTGAGGAAGATAAACCTTTTATGGGTATGATTTGCTATGGGCCACCTCACCCACCTGTTGAAATGCAACCTGAAGAATGGAAAACCAAATTTTCACCTGACCAAATCGAACTACCAATAACAATTCCTGAGGATACAAAAGATAAAGCAAAAAAATATATAGCTCAATATTATGGAATGATAGAACTGATTGATAAAGAAATTGGAAGACTAGTTAACCATTTAAAAGAAAGAGAAGTTTTTGATGATACTATCTTTATTATAGTAAGTGACCATGGAGATATGTGTGGTGAATATGGAATGTTTGAAAAATCAATATTTTATTCTTCAGCCTCTCATGTACCTTTAATTATACACTATCCTAATGGAATAAAAAAATGTACTGAAATACAACAGCTAGTGGATCCACTTATTGATATAACTCCAACAATTCTTGATTTGTGCGGTGTTAATGTTCCTGAAACCATGGATGGATATAGCATGAAAACTATGTTGGCAAAAGGAGAAGATCCAAGTTTTAGAGATTTTGTATATTACCAAATTATCCCATTACCTACAGAACTTTGTGATCAAATGGATCGTCCTGATAGAAAACCATATTCTGAACGTGGTTTTAGAACAAAAGATGTAATGTATGTCGAAAAAGAAAATGTACCATTTGCATTGTTTGATTATACAAGAGAAAAACTAGAATTTATGAACTGTGTAGATAACTACAAATATTATCTACAAGTAGAAGAAGCTTCTAAAAAATTAAACAACATAATGAAGCAATTTGGAGATAACTGGCAATTAAAAAGGGAAGTTTTACCACCAGATTTCCAAACTCAAAAAGAAGCAATTAAAGACTATGATAATAATTACTCTAAAGCAGTATATGAAAAATCATCTATATAACTTTAAAAATACTCATATAAAAAAGCTTCTTAAAATAAAGAAGCTTTTTTGTTATTTTATTAAGATTACGGTGTTGAATAAATAATGAGAAACTTAGAATAGATTTTGCTATTTTAAAAAATAATTTATAGCTGCTTCTAACAACCGTAAATTATATTTAAAATAGCTTTGTATCTACAAATTAGTGGTGAGTATACATTTTTTTGTAAGGATGAGCTGAATTTGGAGTTAGCAGATAAAATGGTTTTTGATTTATTCGTTCAATAGGAATATCAAAAACATTACAGAACTCCGCAATTAAATCATCAATCTCATCTATATTATCAACTTTATTTATAAGAATTTGTTCCCCAAGATGTTCTGGTGGGTTATTAGTTCTAATATAAATTTTCCCGCCATGCATACCAGTTGCACAAAAGTCCCCAACAGGTGTTTCATCTTCACCTAGCCCTAAAACAACAATTATTCCACCAGCTTGATATTCTCCAAGAAAGCTTCCCGCTTTTCCTCCAATAACAAGCTTTGGCACTTTATCTTCATAAGCCTTCATATGAATTCCTGCTCTATACCCAGCATTGTCACGCACAAATATCTTGCCACCACGCATTGAATATCCAGTGGCATCTCCAGCCGAACCATGCACATATATCAAACCTTCATCCATAGTGTCACCTGTTGCTTCCTGAACATTTCCATACACTTTAATAGTTGAGCCACTTAAATATGCAGCTAAAGCATTCCCTGGAGTTCCTTCTATTACAACTTCTTTTTCACTTAGTCCACTAGCAATATACCTCTGACCTATACAATTTTCAAGCTTAATAAATAGGTCGGGAGTTTGTTTTATTAATTTATTTAGTTCTTGAAAGTGCATTAAGTTTACTTTTATTTTCATGTTTTATTCCCCCACATATTTAATTCCTAAGATTTCAAGCTCTTTTTCATTAAGGCCAATCCCTCTAAGCATTAGTCGATTTCCTTTCAGTGCCTCAATTGAATTTATACCCATTCCACCCATCATATCAGTAATTTCATGCTCCCAAGCTTTTACAAGGTTCACAATTCTTTTATATCCTTTTTCGATATCTAAGCGTTTTACTAAGTCTGGGTTTTGAGTTGCAATTCCCCAGTTACAATTTCCTTGATGACAGCTTCTACACATATGGCAACCCAACGCTAACATTACACTAGTACCTATATAAACTGCATCCGCTCCCAAGGCAAGTGCTTTTACAATATCAGCACTATTTCTAATTCCTCCACTAGCAATTAAAGACACTGTATGTCTAATGCCCTCTTCTCTTAATCTTTGGTCAACACTCGCCAATGCCATTTCAATAGGAATTCCAACATTATCACGAATTCGTGTTGGAGTTGCCCCTGTTCCTCCTCTAAAACCATCTATTGAAATAATATCTGCTCCACTTCGTGCAATTCCACTAGCTATTGCCGAAACATTGTGCACTGCTGCTATTTTAACTATAATTGGCTTTTTGTAATCAGTTGCTTCTTTTAACGAGTATACTAATTGACGTAAATCTTCTATAGAATAAATATCATGGTGTGGTGCTGGCGAGATTGCATCTGCTCCTTCAGGTATCATACGTGTTTTTGAAATATCTCCAATGATTTTTTTTCCTGGAAGATGTCCTCCAATTCCAGGTTTTGCTCCCTGCCCCATTTTTATCTCAATAGCAACTCCAGCTTCTAAATACTCTTTGTGCACCCCAAACCGACCCGAAGCAACTTGAACTACTGTATTTCTACCATATTTGTACAAGTTTTTATGTAGCCCACCTTCACCGGTGTTATATAAAATATCTAATTCTGTAGCTGCTCTTGCCAAACTTTCATGTGCATTATAACTTAGTGCCCCATATGACATAGCTGCAAACATAATAGGCACAGACAACTTTAATTGGGGAGGTTGAGTTGTAATAATTTTTCCATACTTATCTCTTTTTATACGAGCAGATTTTTTGCCAAGAAACGTCTTTGTCTCCATGGGTTCACGTAAAGGATCAATGGATGGATTAGTAACTTGAGAAGCATTAATAACCATTTTATCCCAAAAAATAGGGTATTTTTGTGGATTTCCCATTGATGAAAGTAATATTCCTCCACTGTTTGCTTGCCTATAAATATCTTCTAAATCAGCTTTTGTCCAATAGTTATTGTCTGTATATACATGATTAGATTTAACTATTTTCAAAGCTTTTTTTGGACATAATTCTACACACCTGTGACAATTTACACACTTTGCATCATCTGAACATAGTTCTTCATTTTCATAATAAAAAACTTCATTTGAACATTGATTCAGACACAAATTACAATTAATACATTTTTTTTCATTTCTTATAACTTCATAATTTGGATACATCTATTTTTCATCCCCCTCTTCATCATCTAATGTTATAATAACTGGCTCACCACCTGTTGGACTCCACAGTTTGTCAAGCTTTGGTTCAATAACTCTTATAGCACTTTCTTCACTAGCAAAATATACTCGGTCACGTCTTTCTCCCACCACCATTGAACGAAGTTTTAACCTATCATTCAAAGCCATTATTCCACCTTCAAACCCTACTAAAATGGAAAACGGTCCAGTAATAAGCAAACTAGAGTATTTATTCCTAAAGTAAGTTAGCAATTCTCTTTGTTCTTTCGGCATTCTATCGATATTCTTCCAAAAAGGTGCTGCAATAACTTGTGCTAACTCTTCAAAAGTAAGTTTATGTTTTCTATTTAAGAAATCGACAATATATGTTATAACTTCTGTGTCAGTTAACAAATTACATTTATACCCAAACATCTCAATATATCTTTTATTTGCATCATAAGAAGAAATCTCTCCATTGTGAACTACTGAATAGTTTAAAAGATTAAACGGATGTGAACCTCCCCACCATCCTGGGGTATTGGTTGGGTATCTTCCATGTGCTGTCCAACAATACCCTGCATATTCATCAAGTTTATAAAATTCTCCAAGGTCCTCAGGATATCCAAGCCCTTTAAATACCCCCATATTTTTTCCACTAGAAAAAATGTATGCTCCTTTTATAGTAGCATTAACTTTTATAACACATTGGGCAACATACTCATCTTCCCCTAATTCACTGGATTCCAACTTTGTTTCATAAGGATTTACAAAATATCTCCAAATATAAGGTTCTTTTTTTATTTTAGGATGCTTTCTGACAGGTATTTTAGATAGATTTATAACGTCAAAATGTTTATTTAGAAATTCCTCGCAGTTTTTAATATCTTCTAAAGTTTCATAAAACACATGAAAAGCATATAAGTCCTTGTACTCAGGATATATTCCATATCCTGCAAAACCACCTCCAAGTCCGTTTGAACGGTCGTGCATTACAGCTATAGATTTAATGATTTGATCGCCTTTTATACGTTCTCCAGACCTTGAAAATATCCCTGAAATAGCACAGCCTGATGGAATTCTAACTTCACCTTCTAATTTCATTTTCTTCCTCCTTTTAAAAAGTCTATTTCTAATTATATGACAAGACCTATTAATATAATGCAATTTTGACTTAATATTAATTATATATATACAAGCTGTTGGATAATTCGCTTAGTACATTGGACCAACGAAGTTTCTTTTTATATTGAGCAAAATTTACTAGTAAGAGAAAACATATTAGGATATTTTGCTAGTTGTATTTTATTAGATATAGGTATACACTTTAATAGTTAAGCAATGCGAAAAAATAAGTAGCAAACACTAACAACATTAAAAAACTAAAATTAAAAAAAGTAAGATATTCTTCAAATATAAATATTAAGGAAAAGCCATGGCCATGGACCTTAGTTTGAGCCAACATAACAGATTTAGTCACATTGTTCCTAAATCCGTTATCATAAATATAATACTGTTTGTAATCTCTTAAAAAAATTTAAAACTTGGATAATGAACATATAGTTAATTTATCCTATCATAGTGTTACCTTATTCATAATCATACATTTGAGATTATAAACAGGTTATGTAGTAAACAATTAAATTATAAGTATAGTTGTTTACTATAAAACATTATATTTATTATAGATAGGCTCTAAAGAAATTACTTTGGACCTATTTCTAGTGTCAAAAATATTTTTATATACCAAGCTAAAAACACATACTATAATCTTAGAATGGCTCGTACATCCATAATTTAATTAAAGGGGAATTAAAATGAATATAGGAAATATTAGCAGTCTTTACAATTATAATGCATCCAAAACCAAACCAAAAGATAGTCAATCACATAACCTTACATTTGAAGAACCAGAATACTCCGAAAAATCAAATCGACATCAACAATTTAGTGTAATTCCAGATGACCCAAAAGTTTATAAAGAAATGCTAGAGGGAAAAATCAAAGAATGTATTGATAAGATGGATCTTGAGGGAGCTATAAAATATCAAAAAGAGTTGCAAGCACTGGAAGCTATGATGAGCGGAAAAAATGAAGTAGTAAAAAAACATTTCGATAAACTAACAGCAAATCAATCTAAATTTCAACCTGAAACTAACCAAAAACTCTAAACTACTCCAACTAATTAACAAATAAACTATAGAAGTCATAAAAGCCTAAGTTCTTTATTAATTTAACGTTTGTTTTATTATTTTACTTTATATAAAAAAATCAAATAGCATATTGCATAAACTTTTAATATACTATTTGTTCTAATATGTTAAATATTAAGATTAAATATATAATAGATGGAAAATTAAACTAATTTTCCATCTATTTTTTATAGTAAAACGTTTCATTAAAATTAAATTGAAAAATTTTATAATGTAATATATTATAAATTCATATTAAATCATAAATATATGGCCTGCTTTTTGTTTATAATATAATCAGGTCATTTTTTGAATATAAAGAAATGACAAAAAAAATAAGAAGGAGTTTGAAAATGACATTACAAGAATTAAAAAAAGATGTGTTTGAGGCCAATTTGGAATTGGTGCGTCGTGGATTGGTTATTTATACTTGGGGCAATGTTAGTATAATTGACCGTGAAAAAGGAATAATTGTTATTAAGCCCAGAGGAATTGAGTATGACGATCTTTGTGCAGATGACATGTCAATTACAGATTTAGATGGCAATCTTGTTGATGGAACAAAATTATTACCATCTGTAGATTTAGATATTCATATAGCAATTTATAAGCACTTTAAAGACGTACAAGCTATTGCACATACTCATTCAACTCATGCAACAGCATTTGCTCAAGCAAGATTGGATATTCCATGTTTAGGCACTACTCATGCTGACCATTTTTATGGGCCAATACCTTGTACACGTGCTCTTACAAAAGAAGAAACTGCTGAAGATTATGAAAAACATACTGGTGATGTTATAGTGGAAACTTTTATTGAACGCAAAATTAATCCAATGCAAGTGTTTGGTGTAAATGTTGCAGGTCATGGGCCATTTACTTGGGGAGCAACATCTACCTTGGCAGTTGAAAACAGTGTAATTTTGGAGGAGCTTTCAAGAATGGCAATATTAACTAGACAAATAAAGTCTGACTCTATGCTTCTTGAGGATTATGCTCTAGACAAACATTTCTTACGTAAACACGGAAAAAATTCATATTTTTACCAATCTAAGTAATAAAGGAGAATATAACATGAAAACTTCTGTTTCGGTTTCAATTTTTCCAGCAAATAAAACTGCACCAATTCTATTTTCTGGTGCAACACGTGAAAATTTTCAAATAATACAAGATTTAGGGTATGATGGCATTGACCTTTTTGTGGATAATCCATATAGCGAAAAAGCAAAAGAGGCCACAAATCTGATTAAAGAATTCGGATTTGGGGTAGGCCTTGTAATGCCAGCAGCACTTGCAGGACAAGGATTATATTTGGGAGATAAATCTAAAGATATAAGAGATGTTTGCATTAAGAAAATAGGTGAAATAATTGAATACACTAGTGAAATAGATGGAATGGTATCTTTAGGTCTAGTAAGAGGAAGTCAATCCCCTGAAGAAACTTTAGAAGAATTTAACCAAAGATTTATAGACTCTTGCGAAAAGTTGCTTAATATATCTGAAAAATATAATATGGACTTGGTATTAGAACCAATTAATCGATATGAAATTAACACTATTAACTCTATGCAAGAAGGGTTAGACTTTTTAAAAGAAACTAAATTACCAATAAGTTTATTGGCAGATACGTTTCACATGAATATTGAAGATGTAAATTTGGAAAGAATATTAATTGAATCAATGAGTTATATAAAACACATACATTTTCTTGACTCTAATAGACTGGCCCCTTCAATGGGTCATATGAATATGGAAGCTTTATATAAGGTAATAAAAGACCATAATTATAAAGGATTTCTATGTTTAGAAGCTTTAGCAAAACCTAATTCAGTTGAAGTTGCTGAAAAGGGTGCCGAATTTTTTAGAAAATGTGAACAAAAATTTAAATAATATATGGAGGGTAATTAAATGTCATTGCAACAAAAAGCAAATGAAATGAGAAAGCTTGTAATTGAAGGGATTTACCATGCAAAAAGTGGGCATCCAGGAGGTTCTTTATCAATTTGTGATATTTTAGCAGTTCTATATTTTGATGAAATGAATGTAGATCCACAAAATCCAAAATCTCCAAACCGTGATAGACTAGTTTTATCAAAAGGCCATGCAGCACCTGCACTTTATTCAGCACTGGCTTTAAAAGGATTTTTTCCAAAAGAAGATATTAAAACATTAAGAAATATAAATAGTTATTTACAAGGCCATCCTTGTATGAATAAAACTCCAGGAATTGACATGTCCGCTGGTTCATTAGGTCTTGGCTTATCTGCTGCAAATGGTATGGCTATGACTGCTAAATATGATAAAAAAGACTATAGAGTTTATGCTATACTTGGCGATGGAGAAATTCAAGAAGGTCAAATTTGGGAAGCGGCAATGACAGCAGCACACTATAAACTAGATAATCTTACAGTATTTGTTGATATTAATGGTTTACAAATAGATGGGCCAACTGAAGAAGTAATGAATGTTGGTGATGTTGCCAAAAAATTTGAAGCATTTGATTTTAATGTTATACAAATAGATGGACATAATATAGATGAAATTAAAAATGCAATAGATGAAGCAAAAAGCAATAAAGGTTGCCCAACTGCAATAATTTGTAAAACTGTTAAAGGTAAAGGCGTTTCATTTATGGAAAATCAAGTTGGTTTCCATGGAGCAGCCCCTAGTGATGAACAATATAAAATAGCAATGGAAGAATTAGAAAAAGAGGTGACTTTATAATGGGAATACCAACAAGAGAAGCATACGGAAGAGCACTTGCAAAATTTGGTCATGATAAAGAGTTTTTTGTACTTGATGCAGATTTAGCAAAAGCAACGCAAACTATATTCTTTAAAAATGAATTTCCAAACAGATTTTTTGATATGGGAATTTCTGAAGGAGATATGACTAGTACAGCTGCTGGAATGGCTAGTTGTGGAAAAAAAGTATTTACAGCGACATTTGCGATGTTTGCAGCTGGTCGTGCATATGAGCAAGTAAGAAACTCTATTGCATATCCAAACCTTCCAGTAGTGATTGGTGGAACGCATGGAGGAGTTTTAATTGGGGAAGATGGTGCCTCTCATCAATGCCTTGAAGATATAGCCTTAATGAGAACAATGCCTAATATGACAGTTATTGTACCATGTGATGCAAAAAGCGTGGAATGCATGGTTGAAAAAGCAATTGATTTTAAAACACCAATGTATTTAAGAACAGGACGACTTGCAACAGAAGATATTTACGGAGATAATGCCACATTTGAAATAGGAAAAGGAAATGTATTAAAAGATGGAACAGACCTTACAATAATTGCAATTGGCGACATGGTATATGAAGCTCTTGAAGCTGCTAAATCTCTTGAAAAAGAAGGTGTATCTGTAGCTGTTATTGATATGTTCTGTGTAAAACCACTTGATACTGAATTGGTGCAAAAATATGCAGAAAAGACTGGAAATATTATTACTGCGGAAGATCATAATATTATTGGTGGACTGGGGTCAGCTGTAGCAGAAGTTTTGGCTGAAAAACCAGTAGCAAAATTAAAAAGACTAGGCATAAAAGATACCTTTGGTAAATCTGGTATAAAAAAAGATTTACAAGAGTACTTTGGGCTAAATGCAAAAGGAATTATTGATTTGTATAGACAAATGTAATTTAACAACCTTTTTTACAGTTATGGGATATGGGGTTGGAGCCCCTGAATCCCTATAAAATACCTTTTATAGAAGTTAACTTAACTAAGAAGCTAGGAAGGAAGGAATTAACTAATGAAACATATTTATTTAAATTTGAAAAGATTTGATATTTCCCCAAAAAACGGAGGGGTAAACCGTATTGCTCCAATTAATGAATGGGGTAAATACATTGTAGCTAATACCCAAGAAAAACTGAAACAATATAATGATTGTGAATTTGTAACGTTTATGCCTGAAGCTCATTTGATTGAAGCAGTAAATACTTTAGCAGAAGGAACTACACTAGAAATTGGTTGTCAAGGAGTATATCGAGCAGATACTTCTGTTGGAGGAAATTTTGGAGCATTCACAACAAATAGAACTGCAAATGTTGCAAAAGAAATTGGTTGTCAAGGAGTTATAATTGGGCATTGTGAAGAACGAAATGATAAAATGGGACTTTTAGCAGAAGCTGGAGTTGTTGGAAAAGAAGCTACAAAAGTGGTAAATCGCATTTTAAATCAAGAAATTAAAGTTGCTCAAAAAGCAGGACTTAAAGTGTTGTACTGTATTGGTGAAAAAAGCGAAGAACTTGAAACTTGGGATAGTGTTCTTGGAGAACAATTAGAAATTGGTCTTGATGGAGTTGATAAAAACACCATTGTGATTGCATATGAACCAATATGGAGCATTGGCCCTGGAAAAACTCCTGCTGGTAAAGATTATATAACTAAGGTTGCTAAATTTGTAAAAGAAAAAACTGGTGGTATAGACGTTGTTTATGGTGGTGGCTTAAAATCTGACAACGCTAAAATGTTAGCAAGTATTGATGAAATTGATGGTGGGCTTATTGCTTTAACAAGATTTAGTGGTGAAATTGGATTTTACCCTGAAGAATATCTTGAAATCATCGATTTATATTTAAATGTATGAGTAAACGATGTCTATACAATGATTTAACTAAAGGTGGATAAAACATGACTCTTAAAGAAATAGCGAATAAAGTTGGAGTATCTATAACAACTGTGTCTAGAGTCATTAACAAAAATGATACAAAATGTGCTTCTAAAGAAGTTAGAGATAGGATTTGGGATGTTGTTAGTGCCTCTGAGTATACTCCAAATAAGGAAGCCCAGGCATTAAGACAAACTGCCTCGGGTACAAAGATAAAAGAATTTGTTAAAAATAAAAATATTGCATGTTTTTTTGCTCGTACCCCAGATGTTAATAGTGATCCATTTTTTAACTATATTTATCGTTCAATAGAAAAAGAGGCATTTAAACTTGGATATTTTATTAAATGTTCATTATCTTTTAATCAGTTAAATAATTCTCCTACTAAAGAATTACTTTTAAACAGCGGTTTAGATGGGCTAATTATTTTAGGTAAGTGTGATAACAAACATTTAAAGTATTTATGTAATAATTTTAAAAATATTATTTATATAAGTCTAGCGGAAGCCGAGGCTCCTATTGACCAAATTATTTGTGATGGTTATAAAATTGCAAGAACCGCTGTAAATTATTTAAATTTTCTTGGACACACTAAAATTGGCTATATTGGAGAGCAAAATGACGAAATTCGTTATAAAGGATTTTGTGATGAGTTAAGTAGCTTAAATCTTGACATAAATCCTTTTTTTTGCATAAATTCAAATCTTAGTGCAGAATGTGGATATAAAGCTATGCAAGATTTAATTAAAATTAATATTTTACCAACAGCTATAGTTTGTTGTAACGACCTTACTGCAATTGGAGCTATAAAAGCTAGTAAAGATGCATCCATCAAAGTGCCCCAAGATATATCTATTATGGGGATTGATGATATAGAAATAGCATCTTATATTGAACCTTCTTTAACTACTATAAGTGTTCCCAAGGATGAAATGGGTAAAATAGCAGCAAAACTTTTATTTGATAAAATCAATAACGAATATAATTTACCCATTAAAATAGAATTTCCTTATAAGCTTCAAATTAGACAAAGTTGTAAAAATTTAAATTAAACATATGTTTCACTGTTAAGTTAAAACAAAAAATTAATTTGAGATTATAGAAATAAAATTTTACGAGAAGTCTCCGATAAAGTATCTTTGATAAATTAACTTAACAAGACCTATGTATAACAGGAGGAAAATAATGAAACTTAATTTTGAATATGGAACTGGAACAATGACAGCAGAATTACCTGATACAACTGATGTATTTATTCCTGGCGAAACAGTAAAAGACCCTGATTGCCTGGAACAATCTTATGATAACTTATATAAAGCTACATTGGAAAGTGTAAGAAATCCTATAGGAATGCCTCCGCTTACAGAATTGGCAAATCCAGATAGTACTGTTGTTTTTGTTGTCCCAGATATTGTAAAAGGTGGAAATCAAGAAACTAGCCATAGAAGAATGACAATACGTGTTTGTCTTGATGAATTATATTCAAAAGGTGTAAAAAAAGAAAATATTATGATTCTTATTTCTAATGGACTACATTCACGTGCTACTATTCCAGAGATGAGAACTATTTTAGGAGATATATTTGAAGAATTTTATGTAGATGATAGAATTACTTCTCATGATAGTGAAGATTATGACCACTTAGTATATTTGGGGCTTGCTCCAAATAGCGACCCTGTGTATATAAATAAATATGTTTATGATGCAGATATCGCTATTATGGTTGGTCATACTCAAGGAAATCCTTATGGCGGATACTCTGGTGGATACAAACATTCAGCCACAGGTATTACTCATTGGAGAAGCATTGCAACACACCATGTGCCAAAAGTTATGCACAAAGATGAGTTTGTTCCTGTCTCTACCAACAATACTATGAGAAGTAAATTTGATACTCAAAGTATGTTTATGGAAGAAAAAATGGGTAAAAAATTCTTCTGTGTTGATGCTGTCCTTG
>MDSO01000046.1_pt1 | contig 21461 bp, 10 predicted proteins | sample 1005691 | NCBI WGS metagenome assembly MDSO01 (sample SAMN05526595, study PRJNA338239) | gut metagenome | isolation source: stomach gut content | host: Acanthurus sohal | place: Saudi Arabia: Red Sea | collected 2011-04 | reverse complement strand
CCGGACACCTCGAAATCTATTATATTATCAGCGTTTGGACAAATATTTCCGTCCTTATCTAAAATGTTGATCTCAAAAAATGCTAAGTCATCCATATTGGCTAAGATAGATTGTTTTTCAGCTATGATTTTAATTTGACTTGGCTCTCCCGCAGTCTTTATTACTTCTGTCATTCCATCGTCGGCTACAACTTTTATTTCGCCGGCCACATATGTTATATCTTGCCAGATTAATCTATTAGCCAAAAGCATGTCGTCTTCATCTTTGTGCTTAACCCCATATGATTTTCCATTTACAAATAATTCCGCCGCATGCGCATGCGTATAACAATGGATATCTATAACGTCGCCTTCGGTCCAATTCCAATGTGGTAAAACGTGAACGAATTTTTTATTTGTCCATGCCGACATATAAGCATACGCTCGATCCTTTTTCAATCCGGCTAAATCGTATATTCCAAAATACGAACTTCTAGATGGCCATTCGGTATGATACGGTGACGGCTCACCCAAATAATCAAATCCCGTCCACACAAATTCACCTAATAAATACTTATACTTATTTTGTACGAAAAACTCTCTCTCTGGATATCCCGACCATGGTCGTCCTAATAAATCATATGAGCAAGCTTGTAGATCTTCTGTCTTCTGTGCTAAGGATGGATACTTAACTGGTAAACAATAATGTCCACGAGAACTTAAACATGAAGCTGTTTCGCTTCCGTATATAACAGCATCGGGATACGTTTTGTGAAATCTATCATATTGATGTGGTTTATAGTTTATGCCGACAATGTCCACTTCAGCTGTTAACCCATTTCTAAACGCCGTTTCTGTATTGTTAAAACCGGCTGTCGTCGGGCGAGTATAATCTTCTTCATGGCAAATGTCATTAAAAAACTTAGCATATTTCCAACCGTAAATTAACTTCTGCTCTATAATCTCATTACCTATTGACCACATTAATACACTTGGATGATTTCTATCTCGCCTAACCATGGCTCTTATGTCAGCGTCAGCTTCTTGATGAAAATATTTCGCATACCCGTTAGTTAGCTTCGTTAATTCCCATTCATCAAAGGCTTCATCGATAGTCAATAATCCATACTCGTCACATGCATTCAAATACTCTGGGGACGGCGGATTATGGCTAAACCTTATAGCGTTAACACCGATATCTATCAACTTCTCAATTTGTCGACGAATTGCTGACTCATTCACTGCGGCACCCAACGCTCCTAAATCATGATGCATGCAAACTCCATTTAACTTGGTATATCTATCATTGATAAATAACCCCTTGTTTGCATCATACTTTATTGTCCGAATACCAAACCTACTGCTTATCTCATCTAACACTTTTTCTTCGGATCGATAAACTTTGGCCACCAACGTATATAGATAAGCATCTAGTACGTTCCATAATCGATAATTATCCATAACTATTTGTCCCGAAAACTTTTTCGTTTCTGCTATAAACTTTTGTTTGGCCACTAATTTGTTTTGAGCATCGAGTATGTCCACCTCTAAAATATATTCTTTTCCATCCGTTTCCAATTCTATATCAAAATCTATTTCTGCCCTTTTTCCCCTTACCGTCGGCCTTACATATATCGCTTGATATGGAAAATAAATTTCTTCGGATTTCTCTACTAGCCTTACATTTCTATATATCCCAGCACCCGTATACCAACGTGAAAACGTCCCTTCAGGTCGCACCGATACGGCTATCAAATTATTCTCCCCAAATTTACACTCTTTTGTTATGTCTATGCTAAATGATGTGTAGCCATATATATGGCCACCGACTTTTTTCTCATTTACATACACAGAACTATTAAACATAATACCGTCAAATTCTATAAACACTTTTTTCGTATCTTTTCCTACGAAAAATTCTTTGCGATACCATGCCCAATCCGTAATCGGTAAACCACCAGTTCGGCCAGCATGTGTTATCGGTGCATTTATTCCATCAGCGTCAATCTTCTCGCCATATTGTTTGTCATTTTCTTCTCCAAATGGCCCTTCTATAGCATAATCATGCGGTACTCTTACGGTTACATAATCCGTGTCATCCAAATTTATTTTGTACGCATCGTCTTCTGTGCTTTTCTTAAACTTCCAAAAATTATCCATACTTACCTCCATAACCATTTTTTTCAATTTAGCATAAGATTATTTTTTTTTCAAGGTAACAAATAGATGGAAACCAGCACTTTGTATTAAATTTTAAATAGCAGAAGAATGATGTCGACTTGCAAAATGTAATTTACTTGAAAATAACAAAAACTTTTATGCGCGCTTTCTCCCTCCGTCAGTTTACGCTGACACCTCCCTCCCGGAGCATACATGGGAACTTAAGAAGTCACAAAATGATGGAGAGAGAGAAGTGTAAAATAACAATTCAGATTAGTAACTAAAATTTGTAGGCGCGCTTTCTCCCTCCGTCAGTTTACGCTGACACCTCCCTCCCGGAGCATACATGGGAACTTAAGAAGTCACAAAATGATGGAGAGAGAGAAGTGTAAAATAACAATTCAGATTAGTAACTAAAATTTGTAGGCACGCTTTCTCCCTCCGTCAGCTAACGCTGACACCTCCCTCCCGGACATAGCCGGGAACTTAAGAATCTTTCGGCAAAGCTAACTAAAAGTACGGGTGCCCTGCTCCCCTTTTAGGGGAGCTGTCAGCGCAGCTGACTGAGGGGTTCTTATGGTGCTCTAGCTACGTAATTTGCATGCTAAGATCAAGGTCAAGGTCAAGTGCGCAGCTGACTGAGGGGTTCTTATGGTGCTCTAGCTACGTAATTTGCATGCTAAGATCAAGGTCAAGGTCAAGTGCGCAGCTGACTGAGGAGTCCTTATGGTGCTCTAGCTCCGTAATTTGCATGCTAAGATTAATAACCAAAACTTTTATGCACGCTTTCTCCCTCCAACTCCCTCCGTCACTTCATGACACCTCCCTCGGAGAGGTAGGCTATTGCGCTGACACCTCCCTCCCGGACATAGCCGGGAACTTAAGAATCTTTCGGCAAAGCTAACTAAAAGTACGGGTGCCCTGCTCCCCTTTTAGGGGAGCTGTCAGCGCAGCTGACTGAGGGGTTCTTATGGTGCTCTAGCTACGTAATTTGCATGCTAAGATCAAGGTCAAGGTCAAGTGCGAAGTGCGAAATGCGGAGCGACACACCCCTTAAATAGTTTTTGTCGTATAATCTTCTATATTCATTACTTCGGTCACAAAAGATTTATAAAATTCCGGCTCATGCGATACAACCAAAATAGTTCCTCTAAAAGCTTTTAAAGCTCTCGCTAGCTCGTCTTTTGCATACTGATCTAAATGGTTCGTCGGCTCATCTAATACCAGCAAATTTAATTCGTTATGCAATATTTTGGCTAGCCTAACTTTTGCATTTTCACCACCGGACAACACTCTCATTAAACTTGTTATATGATCTGTTGTTAATCCACATTTGGCCAATTCAGATCTTACTTCATGATTCGTCATCGATGGATATTCCGCCCACATCTCTTCTAAAGCAGTTCTATTGCTAGTCACTTCTTCTTGCTCAAAATATCCTAAGTCGATGTTTTCGCCTAAAATAACTTTGCCTTTATACGGTGGAATTATCCCTAATAACGTTTTCAATAACGTAGATTTTCCTAATCCATTCACCCCACATACAGCTATTTTTTTGCCCCGTTCTATCATGAAATTCATAGGCGAGGTCAACGGCTCATCATATCCTATTACCAAATCTTTAGCTTCTATTAAAAACTTACTCGGCGCTTTTGAAAACTTAAAGCTAAAAACGGGCTTAGGCTTTTCTCTAGGTTTTTCTAACTTATCCATTTTGTCCAACTGTTTCATTCGGCTTTTTGCCATTCCGGTCGTAGCTACCCTAGCTTTGTTTCTAGCTATAAAATCTTCTAGTTTATCTATTTCTTTTTGCTGCCTGTCATACGCCTTTTGTGCTTGCTCTTTCTTTAAGGCGTACACTCTTTGAAACTCTTCATAGTTGCCCACGTATCTCGTTATCCGACTTTTCTCTACGTGATATATTATATTACATACGTCATTTACAAACGGTATGTCGTGCGATACTAGGATAAATGCATTTTCATAATTTTCTAGATACCTTTTTAGCCATATTATGTGGTTCTCATCTAAATAGTTCGTCGGCTCATCTAGTATTAATATCGTCGGATTTTGTAATAGCAGCTTTGTTAGCAATACTTTTGTCCGTTGTCCTCCGCTTAGCTCGTCTACATTTTTGTCTAATCCTATTTCTCCTAATCCTAAACCGCTAGCCACTTCTTCTATTTTAGAATCTAAAATATAAAAGCCACTGTTGTCTAATATATTTTGGATTTCCGCTGCGTCTTCCATTAATTTTTCCATGTCGCTCGCTTCTGCCATTTTCTCGTATATATCCAACATTTCCTTTTCTAATTCAAACAGCTTGTCAAACGCATGCCTTAGATTTTCTCTTATCGTTGTCCCCTTTATTAATGATGACTGCTGATCTAAATATCCGACTGTTACTCGGTTCGACCATTTTACTGTCCCACTGTCCGGCATCAACGTTCCCGTTATAATATTTAAAAAGGTGGATTTGCCTTCCCCATTCGCTCCGATTAACGCTACCTTTTCCCCTTTTAATAACCTGAATGATACATCCTCTAAGATGGATCGTGAACCAAATCCATGTGTTACGTTTGTTACATCTAATACGCTCATGCTTCTCTCCTTGTTTTGTGTTTATCCAAAAAAATCTCGTTTACAAAAAAAATTCTCCTTTGTTTTTCAGGAGAATAGATATATTATAACCTAATTTTTAATTTTATACTAGGCTCCCTTAACCTCTCATAGCCTCTCTCCCGGTGAGAGGTAAAGTGCGTCCCTCAATCAAACTCCCTCCTAAAGACTGCAAAAAAACTTTAGTTGGCTCTTGATCTTCTATTTAACTTTATGCTACAATCTTGAGCTATAATGAGGTGGAAAATATGAATTACAGTGATTTAAGAGTTAATTTAATTACAGCGACGTGTGGATACGTCAGCAAAGATTGGGGTGAGGTCAACGAAAACCCGGATGTAAACAAAATATATTTGATACTCGAAGGAGAAGGATCTATAACATGCAATCAGGTGGAATATTTTCCGAAAGTAGGCGATATAATGTTTATACCCAAAGGTTCATTAAATGCTTATTCAACAAATAAGGCCAAACCATACAAAAAATACTGGTGTCATTTTGATGCTCACATTCTTAGCATGGATATAGCGTCATATTTAACATTTCCACTTCTAATCAAAAATACAAACAAAAAAGTATCACAAAAATTATTCAACAAATTAATTTCGTATCATGAAAGCAAAAATCCGATCGATGCTATATACGCTAAAGCTATATTATTGCGTCTCATTCATTTTTATTTTAGTGAATGCGAATTTATAAGCGTGAATGAATTTTCTAATCAGACCATATTGGGGCAGTTAGTAAAATATATCGACGAGAATTTAGAGAAAAAAATCACTCTAAAAGATTTAGCCAGCTATGTACATTTAAATTCCAATTATTTATGTACATTATTCTCTAGCACATTTGGGCAAAGTCCGATAGAATACATTACTAATAAGAAAATTGAAAAAGCTAAACTGCTTTTACGAACCACGAATGCTACTATAGAAGAAATAGCAAGTATACTCGGATTTAGTTCGCCCTATTATTTTAGTTCTGTATTCAAAAAGCGGATCGGCTATTCACCTTCTCAGTTCAGACAATCTCGAGAGGATAAGTAATCTTCAATGTCAGAGCATCTACCCTGGCCCTACTGGCTTTGGGTTTGTCGCACTAATAACTTAAAGTAAAGATCAAGTGTACTGCGTCCCTGCAATGTTTTGAAAATAAATTGAGGGACGCACTGTAGAGAAATAGACTAAAGGGAAATTACAAGGCTCTCCGCCATGGCTACCCTTTTTTGGGGCACTTGTTTTATTATTTTTGGAATTGTTAATGCGACAGCTCCCTATTAAAATATTCAGGAGGTCATTCAACTATGAAAGTCTATTTAATCAACGGAAGTCCAAAGCAAACCGGCACCACATTTTTCGCATTAAGTCATGTTAAAAATGCATTAATACAAAATGGAATTGAAGCAGAAATATACTGGGTCGGCAACAAACCTATTTCTGGTTGCTTAGGATGTGGCGCATGTCGGACAAAAGGCAAATGCGTAATAGAAGATAAAGTAAACGAGTTTGCCGACTTAGCAAAATCAGCGGACGGTTTTATATTCGGCTCGCCCGTTCATTATGCTGCTGCATCCGGGTTTATCACTGCTTTTATGGATCGACTTTTTTACAGTGCTGGCAAAAATTTAGCGTATAAACCGGCTAGCTCCGTTACTGTAGCTCGACGTGGTGGTCAATCTTCTACTTTCGATCAGTTAAATAAATATTTTACTATTAACCAAATGCCCGTTGTAAGCTCCACTTACTGGAATCAAGTTTACGGCCTAAATGGCGAGCAAGCTCATGAAGATTTAGAAGGACTTCAATGCATGGAAATCCTCGGCAACAACATGTCTTGGCTTCTAAAATGTATTGAATGTGGAAAAAATAACGACATCAATACTCCACCAATGCCAACTCGTATCGGAACTAATTTTATTCGATAACTTTTTAATCTCTCAGTCAGCTTTGCTACGGTACAATCCTTCAATATTTTGCATGCTAAGATTAATAACCAAAATTTTTATGCACGCTTTCTCCCTCCGTCAGCTAACGCTGACACCTCCCTCCCGGAGGGAGGCACCGCTGCCCCGCAATTTTGTGACTTCTTAAGTTCCCGGCTATGCGCCTATGCCCCTGAACTTATCCTTTTCTTTCTCAAATGATTATTGACATTTAGATTTTTTTATGCTATCTTATCTATAGATAGTCGGCTACTTAATTATTACATAATATAACACAACGCCTAACTTATATCTATTACGTTTTTATAACATTTTAAATACATAAAGATTATTTTAAATGTACCTACGCCTACATTATATCTATAAGACTTAGTTGGTTTGACTCTGGAATATCTCCTAGCATTCCAAACTCTGACATTTTATCGATTACCGTTTGCGTCACTTTCGTTCTCTTCTTAAAGTCATCTTTAGATAGAAATGGACCATCTTTTGCAGCCTCGACTACTAGCGCAGCGGCCTTGTCGCCCATTCCGTCTATTGTTCCTAGCGAGGGCATGATTTTTCCATCTATTATTTTGAAGTCTACGTCCGATGCTTTGAATATATCAATCTCTTTAAATTCAAATCCTCTCGCATACATTTCTTGGACGATCCTCATATCTTTTAATAGATCTTGGTCTTTGGCTGTTTGTTTTTCTTTAGATATGCCCATTATTCCCTTCATATTATTTTCTAACTTTTCTTTTCCAAAACACATTAATTCATAATTAAACGATGAGGCCCTTATACTAAAGAACGCTGTATAATACTCTAACGGATAGAACACCTTATACCAAGCGATACGCCAAGCCATCATAACATAAGCAGCAGCATGGGCTTTCGGAAACATATACTTTATTTTTTTACACGACCATATATACCAATCCGGTACGTTCTTCTCTATCATGGCCTTTTCCCAATCCGGTTTTAACCCTTTACCCTTTCTTACGCTTTCCATTATCGAAAAGGCCATCCCGGCTTCCAAATCCATGCTTATCAAGTAAGTCATTATATCATCTCTTGTACATATTACGGTCGATATCGTACCTTTTCCATCCTCTATTAAAGTTTGCGCATTGCCTAGCCAAACGTCAGTTCCATGAGATAATCCTGAAATTCTCACCAAATCTGAAAAATTTTGTGGCTTCGCATCTATTAGCATTTGGATAACAAAATCGGTTCCAAACTCGGGCACGCCCAAAGATCCTAACTTAATACCTGAGATGTCGTCCGGTGTTATGCCTAGCACTTCGGTTCCATGAAATAGTTTCATAACTTCTTTGTCATCCAACTTTATTGTGCTAGAAGAGATCCCGGTTAAATCTTCTAATCTTCTTATTATGGTTGGATCGTCATGGCCTAAAATATCTAGCTTTAATAAGTTATGATCAATTGAGTGATACTCGTAATGAGTCGTTATAATCGGTGTTTTAACATCGTTAGCTGGATGCTGAATAGCACAAAATTCGTAGATATCACGATCATGCGGTACGACAATGATCCCGCCCGGATGCTGACCGGTCGTTCTTTTTACGCCAGTACACCCTGCTGCTATTCTTCTCATCTCGGCCTTTCGTTTAGTCATCTCTCTTTTTTCCAAATATTTAAACACATACATTAGCGCCGTTTTGTCTGCTACAGTACCGATGGTCCCGGCCCTGAATGCTTTTCCTTCACCGAATAAAACCTCTACATATTTATGTGCTTTACTTTGGTATTCTCCCGAAAAGTTTAAGTCTATATCAGGTTCTTTATCTCCGTAAAAACCTAAAAATGTTTCGAACGGTATATCATGGCCTTCTTTATTTAAGGCAGCACCACATTTGGGACAAGCTTTATCCGGTATGTCGCAACCCGATATTCCCGCCGCATTACTTTGGAATTCAGTATAAAAGCATTCAGGACAAATATAATGGGCCGCCAACGGATTCACTTCTGTAATCCCCGCCATGGTCGCTGCAAAAGAGGAGCCAACCGACCCTCGAGATCCAACCAAGTAGCCATGATCATTGGAATCCCACACCAACTTTTGTGCTATAATATACATCACGGCGTATCCATTATTTATTATTGAATTTAATTCTCTCTCCAATCTTGCTGTAACTTGCTCGGGTAAATCCGGTCCATAAATTTCATGAGCTTTGTCGTAGCAAATTTTTCTTAATTCTTTATCTGAATCCTCTATTATTGGTGGACACTTATCTGGTAAAACCGGCGATATCTTTTCTATCTCATCAGCTATCTGATTCGTATTTTCCACCACTATCTCATAAGCCTTTTCTTCTCCGAGATAACTAAATTCCTCTAACATTTCATTTGTAGTTCTAAAGTATAAAGGTGGCTGTAAATCAGCATCCTTAAATCCTTTATAGTCCATTAATATACGTCTGTAAATCTCATCCTCGGGGTCTATGAAATGAACATCGCATGTCGCTACAACTCTTTTGTTGTATTTCTCTCCTAATTCTATTATCTTCCGATTATAATTTCTTAAATCCTCTAAGCTACTAGCCTTATACTTTTCACTTCTTACTAAAAATTCATTGTTTAAAATCGGCTGGATTTCTAAATAATCATAAAATTCTACCAGTTTTGCTATATCGTTCTCGTCCTTTTCTTCCAATATAGCGGCAAATATTTCTCCGGCTTCACAGGCTGAGCCTATTATTAATCCTTCTCTGTATTTAGAGATTAAGCTTTTAGGCAATTTTGGTCTACGTGAGTAATATTTCAGGTGTGCGGCTGAAACCAGCTTGTTTAAGTTTATCCGTCCGACCTCGTTCTTCACTAAAATTATTCCATGATAAGATTTAAGTTTCTTTATCTGTTCTTCTTGTTCAGTATTGGCCTCTTCGGCCAACTCATCACCTAAATTATCGTCTACAAAATAAGCTTCTACACCGTAAATAATTTTAAACGGATCATCTTTTTCTATTGCATGGTTTGCTATCGGAAATGCTTGCAAACATCCATGATCTGTGATTGCTATTGCGGACATCCCCCATTCTTTAGCACGCTTGATAATGCCTTTTATATCGACGACGCTATCCATGTCACTCATCTTCGTATGCATGTGCAACTCAACTCTTTTTTTCGGTGCGTTATCCATCCGTTTTGTCTTAAATTCCTTAATTAGTTTTATACCTTTTACGGAGGCCAAAGAGATTTCTTTATCATATTTATCGTATATTGCGGAGCCTTTTACTTTGTAGAATCCACCTTTTTTTAAATCGGTCAAAATATTTCCGACCTCATCGTTTTCTACAAAAATTTTAAAGGTTATTGTGTCCGTATAGTCGGTTATATCACAGAAAATTATCGTTTTACTTGCTCGAATTTCTCTAGTTTCTAGGTTTAAAACTTCCCCTTCAATTACAACTTCGCCAATCTCGTCTATAATATCTGCTATTTTTATAACCTTTCCTTCGCAATTTCGTCCGTATATCATATTTGTTAAGTCCATCTTAGCTCTCGGCTTATATGCTTCCTTCGGCTTTGTGGCCACCGAGTTGCTTGCTGAAGCTGGATTGTCCTTTTTAGCCACTGGTTTTTGATCCGATGGCTTTACTCTCGGCCTGCTATGGGCCTCTGCTACGTCCACTAAATATCGTTGTTCATTTATGTGAACCGCTTCATACTTTTTGTTAAAGGTTAGCTCGCATATTGTTTTTCTATCGAATTTTTTGCTAAATAGATCTTCTACACATGTTTTATATTCAGCATATTGTTTATCCGTAAACGTCTTCTGGGGCATATCTATTAGGACTCGATTTTCTCGGACGATTATATCCGAAGCTCTTAATATTAAATTAATTAACAAATTATTTTTTTGCAAATCTTCCATCAAATGATCCTTGTATTCTGTCCAAGCTTCTTCTAATGTCCAATCGGCCGGTATTACATATCTAACATCTATGTGAATACTAAAATCCGCACTTGGAAACAGTTTAGATTTTATTTGTTTGGTTATTTCTTCTTGCGTCTTATGTGATAGTATCTTGTTAGACTGTACTATTATTATTAATTTCTTCTGTCGTTCACTAAATTCAACCGATTTTATTATCAGATTTTCTACTTGTTTGCGCAGTTTGTCATAAACATTTAATTCACTAAACACTTCAAAAAATTTTTTCATAATGTAAACTCTCCCTATTTAAAGCATAAAAAGTATTGCTAAAAATTATTTGTCCTATAAGATTGATTAAATGTTAGCTCACATACTATTTTTCTGTCAAACTTCTTGCCAAACAAATCTTCTATATACGTTTTACATTCATTATACTGTCTATCTGAAACTATTTTCTGTGGCATATTTATTATTATTTTATTGTCTCGAACTATTATATCCGCTTCTCTTAGTATTGCCTTTATTCGGAAATTCTTTCTTTGCAATTCTTCTATGAGAAGATCCTTGTATTTCGCCCAAGCTTCTTCCAATGTCCAATCGGCCGGTATTACATATCTAACATCTATGTGAATACTAAAATCCGCACTTGCCAACAGTCTAGATTTTATTTGTTTGGTTATTTCTTTTTGCATCTTATGTGATAGTATCTTGGTAGACTGTACTATTATTATTAATTTCTTCTGTCGTTCACTAAATTCAAACGATTTTGTTATCAGATTTTCTACTTGTTTGCGCAATTTGTCATAAACATTTAATTCACTAAACACTTCAAAAAATTTTTTCATAATGTAAACTCTCCCTATTTAAAGCATAAAAAGTATCGCCAAAAATTATTTGTCCTATAAGATTTATTAAATGTTAGCTCACATACTATTTTTCTGTCAAACTTCTTGCCAAATAAACCTTCTATATACGTTTTACATTCATTATACTGCATATCTGAAACTATCTTCTGTGGCATATTTATTATTATTTTATTGTCTCGAACTATTATATCTGATTCTCTTAGTATTGCCTTTATTCGAAAATTATTTCTTTGCAATTCTTCTATGAAAAGATCCTTATATTTCGCCCAAGCTTCTTCTAATGTCCAATCGGCCGACATATAATATTTATTAAATGTTAGTTCACATACTATTTCTCTGTCCAACCTCTTACTAAATAGATCTTCTACACACTTTTTATATATGTTGTATTGCATATCCGGGTATATCTTATTCTGTATATCTATTATTACTTGATTTTTTCGAGCTATTATATCCGACTCGCTTCGCATAAGCTCTCTTAGTCGATCATTTATAGCATGATTTCTTTTCAATTTTTCGTTCAATTCTTCTATTAAAGGATCCTTATATTCTTTTAAAGCTTCTTCTAATGTCCAATCAGCCGGTATATGGTATCTATTAAATGCTAGTTCACATACTATTTTTCTGTTCAACTTCTTACTAAATAGATCTTCTAGATATGTTTTATAGTTATTGTACTGTTGATACGAAAATATTATCAGTGGTATATCTATTATTACTCGATTTTCTTGGACCATTATAACCGACCTTTTTAGCATTAGATATATTAGCAAATTATTTCTTTGCAACTCTTCCATCAAACAATCTTTGTATCTATCCCAAGCTTCTTCTAATGAGCAATCGTCCGGTAAAATATATAGAATATCTACGAGAATACCAAAATCTTCTGTTGCAAACGATTGGGATTTTAGTAGTTTCGCCATTTCTTCTTGTATCTTAAATGATAATATATGTTTAGATTGTACTGTTATTATTAATTTATTCTGCTGTTTATTAAACTCAAGCGATTTTAATATCAGATCTTCTACTTGTTTACCCGGTTTTCGATAAACATTTACTTTACTGAACATTTCAAAAAATTCTTTCATGATGTAAACTCTCCCTATTTTAAATAAATATAATAGCATAAAAAGTATCGCCAAAGATTATTTATTCTATAATCAATAGCTTTGACAATTTTTGACTAAATTAATATCCTATTTCTAAATTAAAGCATAAAATAAAATTCTTAAGTTCTCGCCTATGCGCCTATAGTGGCCTATGTAATACATACTGAGATGGTACATGTTGAGCGAACACATGAGCTACCAATCATTGGATATGGTATCATAGCAAAATAAATAAAAATAAGAGAGTAATTGTAGATAAACGTTTAACTCACTGAACACTTCAAAAAATTTTTTCTTGATATAAACTCTCCCTACTTTAAATAAATATAATAATATAAAAAATATCGCCAAAGATCATTTATTCTATAATCAATAGCCTTGACAATTTTTGGCTAAATTAATATCCTATTTCTAAATTAAAGCATAAATCTGGAGGTAGATATGAAACACAATTGGAAATTCAAAAAAGGTGAACTAAACGATGCTTACAAAGTTGATTTCGACGATTCGGATTTTAGACTAGTATCCGTACCACATGACTATGCAATAGAGGGGCCGTTTTCACCTGAAAATGATAAGCAGGGTGCGAAAGTAGTGGCCGATGGAATACATGATAAGATGATACATGTTGGCCGAACTGGTGGACTACCGATAACGGATTGGGCTTGGTATCGAAAAGAATTTTATGTAAAAGAAGACAGCAAAAAAGTATTTATAGAATTTGATGGAATAATGTGCAACAGTACAGTATACGTTAATGGCCTAAAAGTAGGCGGTCGAATTTATGGGTACTCATCATTTTCGGTCGACATAACTGAAGCATGTAACTTTGGGGCGCAAAACCTTCTAGCCGTATCAGTAAGGCCAGAACACACAGCTTCTAGATGGTATCCAGGGGCCGGAATATACAGAAACGTAAGACTCATCGAAAAAGGCGAAGAATATTTTCCATATTTACCGTTATTTATAAGACCTTCTGTCGACGGCAACAGGGCCAAAATAGACTTTGACATCGATGTGGTTTCCGGAGGAAAGGATTACAAATTAGAAGTAGCTATCTATGACAAGGCTGGCGAATTAGTAGCCAAAGAAGAATATCATAGCAACAAAGAAAAATATACGAGTGAAATATCATTGGACAGCTTTCATTATTGGGAGAATTTAAAATCCTATTTGTATACATTCGAAGCTAAACTATATATAGCCGACAAAGAAGTAGACAGTGTAAGTAGCAAATTCGGAATTAGAACGATAGACTACGGTCCGGACAAAGGACTTTATATAAACAATCGATATACGAAGTTGAACGGCGTATGCATGCATCATGACCTTGGCGCACTCGGTGCTATCGTAAACAAATCGGCCATAAACCGTCAAATAGAAAAGCTAATCGATATCGGCGTAAATGCGATAAGATTCAGCCATAATCCACCATCCCCAGAGTATTTAGATGCATGCGATGAGTACGGAATATTAACAATTGACGAGGCATTTGATGAATGGAAAATGCAAAAAGTTGCTAATGGATACGGAAAGTATTTTAATGAAGAAGGCGAGAAAGACATTAGAAGAATGGTCCAGAGAGACCGAAATCACCCGTCCATAATAATGTGGTCTATAGGAAATGAAATATTGGAACAAGGCTTAATTTACGGATGGAAGTATGCTAAATTTTTAAGTGATATTTGTCATGATGAGGATCCAACACGTCCGACTACAGCCGGGTTTAATAATACCGAGGCGGCGTTTACCAACGGATTAGCTGCTGAAGTGGACATAGTTGGAGCAAACTATAAGCCGCATCAATATGTAAGATTCCACAGTATTTATCCAAAAGTGACATTGTACGGAAGTGAAACATCTTCATGCTTAAGCTCACGTGGCCATTATTATCTACCGAAAAGATATCCTTCTATAGCCGAACCTATGGATGATCTACAAATGTGCTCTTATGATCTAGAAGGGCCACCATGGGCGTATGCACCAGAACGAGAAATTTTTGTACAAAAGAATAACGAATATTTATTAGGAGAATTCGTGTGGACAGGCTTTGACTATTTAGGTGAGCCTACACCGTATAGGACCGAATGGCCATCCAGAAGCTCTTACTTCGGTATCTACGATTTGGCCGGATTAAAAAAGGATCGAGCCTATTCTTATATGTCAGCATGGACGGACAAGAAATTCGTTCACATTCTACCTCATTGGAATTGGAACCAAGGTGACGTAGTAGATGTCCATTGTTATACCCATGCGAAATCAGGTGAATTATTTGTCAATGGTGTATCAAAAGGTATAAAGCACAAAGACGAAAAAGATGAACTTTTATCTAACAGATTAATATGGAAGTATATAGATTTTGAGCCAGGCGAAATTACAGTAGTAGTACACGACGACACTAAAATGTCCGCTACCATGAAGACAGCGGGCGAACCGAAATATGTAAAAATAACACCAGAACGAAACGAAATAAAAGGCGATAACGAAGATCTAGTTTATTTTGTTCTAGAAATATTGGACGAAAATGGAGTGTTGTGTCCGAAGGCCAACAATAAGCTTCAGTTCAGTATAGACGGCGGAGAATATGTCGCTTCCGATGGTGGCGATGCTACATCCCTTAGAATTTTTACAGAACCTTATTGTGAAGCTTTTAACGGGAAATTAATAGTTATCGCTAAATCCTCTACTCCTGGATCTCTATCCTTAACAGCTACCTGCGAAACCTTGGGTAAATTTAGTTCTCCTATTGTTAGCGTAATTTAAATTAATTATCATTAGCTTTGGCATTAATTTGCTAAAGCTTTTTTATTGACATATTGAATACTTAAAAAGTTGTACGCATATCTTTATTTGTATACTTATTTTTATATTTAACAACAGGAGGTAATTGAACTATGAAATTCATTAAAAATTGCGTTTACCTACTATTATTTTTTCTAGCCATGTTTCAAATTTGGACTTATACTATTAAAGACAGTCGGTTAGCTCAACAGACGGATAATATATTTGAATATACATATCTATCTACTAAAGAATTTTTTCATGAAAAAGTAGATGATCAACTTTATTCAGATATTCTTAATGGAAAATACGATACTCCGGCTCTTGCTGCATCCACCATTTGGGATTATACTAAAGTACTATCTCATGAATTATATGGCTATATATTAGAATTTATCGATAGTTGCGGTAATTGGATTTCTGAACTTCCTCAAACCATTGGGCCATTTTTAGATAGCGTTTCTGAAAAGATTCTTGATTTTTCTAACAACATATCTGAAAAATGTCGTCAGCTTTATGATTTTGCTAATAATAAGTTAGATGAAATAAAAGAAACTGATTTTGTTATCCAAACCAACGAATACATAAATCAAATACCAGGATATGTTACGAATATGTTCAATAAAATTTCTGAAACTATTAACGACTGGATTTCTTCTATTAAAAACTTTTTTAGCGAAAACACTGAAAGTTAAAGCTAAAAAGGGGTCGGATTATCCGTCCGACCCTTCTTTCGTAGCCTTATTGTTCTATATAATCTATTAATATATTTTCGGTTTTTATAGCACCTAAATATGGATGCCCTTTTAGCGTTTGTTCAAACTTTTTCTTTGCATTGTTAGCCTTTTTATTATCCTTTTTATGTAATATCTCATATGCATATATTACCCGTTGTGTGCTGGGCTGATCTTTGGTTATTTTCAAATATCGTTTTAGCTCACCATGTAGATTCTCTATCTTATCTGTATCTCCATTTTCCTTCATTATTTCTACAAAGAAAACTTCTTTGCTATATTCTAACTTTATCATCTCGGGCAAGCTTTCCTGCTCTAACCTTTCTAGTTTTTCTTGCGCTACATTAAAATCTAATTTTTCATAATAGCCATTCACTTTCATTAACTCATATATAAATCCATTTATGTTTTGCACCGATTCTTCTGTATCTAATTCTTCGGGGCTTAATATTTCACTGATCATTCGGCCATATATATATTCCGCTGTCAATTCCATTGATTTATATAAAATAATTCTACTTTCTTTATTATTTTTTGTATCCTTAAATTGTTGTCCATCATTTAGTATTCCAAGCTTTAGCGGTAACCAATTTAGTACAATAAATAAACTACCTATTACTATATTCATCACGATTAATAACAGGATGTATCCATTAACTGTTGTAAAGATTATTAGTAAAATACTTATTAGAATACTTATTGAGTTCGCCAATACTCCGCCCATTAAATATAAGCCAACGTTTGTTTTTTCTACACTTCTATTCGGCTTCATTTGGCAATAGCCGGATACCCCTGGTATGATCATCTTTTTTAGTTTGTATCCATCCGGATAGCGATATATAGCTATGCCACAGAAGCCTATTGCTACAAATTTATAGCCGGCTAGTATTCCAAAGAATAAATGCCCTAGTTCATGGATTACTACTTGTAACAATCCTGTTGTTACTAGCATAATTCCAAAAAGTATAGTGTTTATTTCATTTGTATTCATACTTAAGCATATTCCAAATATAAATCCAAATAATACTCCTGATATTAGAACTATTTTGCTAGACTTATTTTTAGTCTTCTTAGTATTTTCCATTTTGTATGTACTCCTTTATTTTACTTATTCAATCAATTTACGCTAATAGCTTTCCTAATCTATCAATCAGATTCACCTAACTCTATCCGTCTGCTAAAGCTGACTTGGGCTGTCGTAATTAAATTTTAGATGACAGGAAAACGATACAAACTTGCAAAATTTATAATTTACTTGAAAGTAACAAAATCTTGTATGCACGCTTTCTCCCTCCGTCAGTTAACGCTGACACCTCCCTCCCGGAGGGGGACACCGCTTCCCCGCAATTTTGTTTTCTATGGAAGCGTCGCCGAGAGTTGTCATTAGATGACGGAATCAGCATATAATCCTTCGTTTTTGAAGTTAATGCGACAGCCCCCTTTTAATTTATTTAATAGTTGAACCGCTCATGATATCTTTTTCGGGCGCAATAGTTACGAGTTCTCCCTGATCATTTTCGGCGCAGAGTATCATGCCTTCGGAAATGATACCACGCAATTTTACTGGGGCCAAATTAGTAACGACAACAACTTTTTTGCCCACAAACTCTTCAGGAGAATAAAACTTGGCTATACCTGATACTATAGTTCGTATTTCGGATCCTATTTTTATTTTAGACACTAATAATTTATCAGCCTTTTTGACTTTTTCAGAAGAAATAACTTCACCAATTTTTAACTTTACTTTAGAGAAATCTTCTATTGTTATGCTCGGCTCTTCTTCTTTTTCACTCTCTTTGGCTGGATTTTGAATTGCCTCCAAAGCTTCTAGTTCTTTCTCAAGATCGATTCTCGGAAATAAATTATCGCCTTTTTGAACGCTAATCTTTTTTATAAGGCCAAACTCATGGATACTATCCCATTGTGTTAATTTAGCCGAGGTTATGCCAAGCTGCTCAAAAATTTTCTTCGGCGTTGTAGGCATAAATGGCTCGATCATTATCCCTACTATTCTTATCCCTTCGACTAACGTGTGCAACACACCCATTAATTTTTCTTTATTCTCTGGATCTTTGGCTAGGATCCATGGTGTTGTTTCATCGATATATTTATTTAAGCGTCTAATGATATTCCAAATATGCTCCAATGCATTATTGAAAAATAACTTTTCCATGCTATCTTCCATTAATTCTACATTGTTTTTTATAGTTTGTTTTACATGTGCATCAAATGGACTAGCATGGCCTTTGTTTGTTATTTGACCATTAAAATATTTCTCTATCATAGCTACTGTTCTAGAAGTTAGATTTCCAAGATCATTGGCTAGGTCTGAATTTATCCTACTTATCAATGCATTATTCGAGAAATTTCCATCTTGGCCAAAGGCGACTTCCCTTAATAAGAAATATCGAATAGCGTCTGAGCCATATCTTTCCACCAAAATACTAGGATCTACTACATTCCCTATGGATTTGCTCATTTTTCCGCCGTTTATGATTAACCAACCATGGCCGAATATCTGTTTTGGTAACTCTTCGCCGAGAGCCATTAATATAGCAGGCCAAATTATAGCATGAAATCGTACTATCTCTTTGCCTACTAGCTGTACATTAGCTGGCCAGTATTTCTTGAAATCCTTATCATGATCTGTCATGTAACCCAAGGCTGTTATATAGTTTGATAAAGCGTCTAGCCAAACATAAACAACATGCTTTTCGTCGAAGCTAACGGGCACACCCCAAGTAAAAGAAGTTCTGGATACACATAAATCTTCTAGACCAACTTTCAAGAAATTATTTAACATCTCATTTTGTCTCGTCTGCGGCATCAAAAATTCCGGATTATCCTCTATGTGTTTTATGAGCCTGTCTTGGTATTTGGATAGCCTAAAAAAGTAGGACTCCTCTTTAACTCTTTCTACTTCTCGTCCACAGTCGGGACATTTACCGTTAACTAGTTGATGCTCAGTAAAGAATGATTCGCATGGCGTACAATATAGCCCTTCGTATTCACTCTTATATATATCGTCTTGGTCATATAATTTCTTAAATATTTTTGCTACGATCTCCTTATGTTCCGGATCCGTTGTCCTTATAAACTTATCGTAAGAAATATCCATGGTTGCCCAAAGATCCTTGATCCAGTCTACTATGCTATCCACAAATTCTTGGGGAGACTTGTCTTCTTCTAAGGCTCGTCTTTCTATTTTTTGTCCATGTTCGTCCGTTCCTGTTAAGAACATCACGTCATAGCCTCTTAGGCGTTTGTATCTCGCTATCGCATCCGCCGCTACGGTGGTGTAAGAATGGCCGATGTGCAGCTTGTTGCTCGGGTAATATATTGGTGTTGTTACATAAAAACTTTTTTTCATTGTTTCGTTCCTCCTATTACCCTAATTTAGCATAAAATTTTGACCATTGCTAGTCTCTGCAGAAAATATATTTAATCCTAGGTAGGAAAAGTAGCTTCAGCGTCTAAAGTCTCGGCTTTTAAAACAACCTTATTTTCTATAAATATTTTTTTATAAAAATTTTCCACAAAGTGTTTAGAGCTTATTATTTTTGGTTATACTTTATTTGTGAGGTCATATTACCCTCACTTTCATTCAAAATGAATTTTTTAATAAAATTTTATAAGTTGTTTTATTTTTTAAAACAGTATTAGTACAAAAAAAGAAAGCACCTTCGTTATTGAAGATACTTTCTTAATATTAGAGAACACATCTGGTAGATGCACCAGATGGTTCTCCTTAGTGTTTTTATCACGAAGCTCTGTATAGCTTCCGATCGGCTATAAGCTGAATATTTTTTCGGCGAGATTTTATTATCCTCACTTTCTATTCGATATGAATTTTTTAATACAAATTAAAAATTAAAATTTTTTAAATAACACTAATACTGTTATTAAAAACATTACTAATATTATCAGATTAAGATAATCCATAGTTATAGTCACCTCCGTTGCGCATGGACTCAAAAAAATCATCCATAGCCGGCGGTGGGTAACACACAACCACCACTCGTTCGTGCGAGTGGTTTTTAAAAAATTTTAAAATAATGTTTAAAGGTTATTATTTTTGGGTATACTTTAAACAAAAAAAAGAAAGCACCTTCATTACGGAAGATACTTTCTTAATATTAGAGAACACATCTGGTGGGAGTAGATACACCATCGAGTTCTCCTTAGTGTTTTTATCATGAAGCCACAAGGGCTTTCGATCGGCTATAAATTGAAAATTTTTCGTGATCTTTATTAGCCTCACTTTCTATATCAAGTATTAAGTTAAAAATATTAAATGCATTAAAGAAGTTAAGTTATTTTTTCAATAATACTAGAACTGTTGCTAAAAACATTGCCAGAATTATTAATATTGTTGGCAGTGTTAATATTGACAGCACTTCTATAGCAAAATTTTCCATAGTATAGTCACCCCCTTGCCTATGGACTGAAAAACTAATCCATAGCCGGCGGTGGGTAACACACAACCACCACTCGTTCGTGCGAGTGGTTTTTTTAAAAAACAAGCCTTTTCTTGTGGTGATCTCGTTTTTTTATGCATAAATTGTTATCATTTCACCAAGAATAATAACAAATTTATTATAACATATATATACTATGTAATACAAGCGGTAATTTTTGTTAATTTTTACATATTAACTATCAAAAATAATTCGTTGAAACTTTCTCCTAGTCTATTTCAAAAGTATTTAATCTGACATAGGAAAATCGGCTGTAACCACCAAAATCATGGCCTCTAAAACTACGTTATTTTCTATAAACTATTTTTTATAAAAAATTTTCCAAAAAGTGTTTAAAGCTTATTATTTTTGGTTATACTTTAAATATTCCATGTTATAGTTACCACCTTCCTATGGACTAAACAAATAATTTCGAGTGGTTTTAAAAAAATTTTAAAAGAATGTTTAAAGGTTATTATTTTTGGGTATACTTTAAACAAAAAAAGAAAGCACCTTCGTTATTGAAGATACTTTCTTAATATTAGAGAACACATCTGGTATTTGGCACCATCTGGTTCTCCTTAGTGTTTTTATCATGAAGCCATGTAGGCTTCCGATTGGCTATAAATTGAGGATTTTTTCTGTGAGATTTTATTATCCTCACTTTCTTTTCAATATAATTTTTTAAAGTACTATTTAAATTTAACTAGTACTAGTACTGTAATTAAAAACATTACCAATATTATTAAATGAATGTAATCCATTGTATAGTCACCTCCTTGCCTATGGACTCAAAAAAATCATCCATAGCCGGCGGTGGGTAACACACAACCACCACTCGTTCGTTCGAGTGGTTTTTGTTAAAAAACAAGCCTTTTCTTGTGGTGATCTCGTTTTTTTATGCATTAATTGTTATCATTTCACCAAGA
>MDSO01000045.1_pt1 | contig 21768 bp, 17 predicted proteins | sample 1005691 | NCBI WGS metagenome assembly MDSO01 (sample SAMN05526595, study PRJNA338239) | gut metagenome | isolation source: stomach gut content | host: Acanthurus sohal | place: Saudi Arabia: Red Sea | collected 2011-04 | reverse complement strand
TCGCTTGTTTTTAGGTGGTTGTAGAATTTGATGGCTCTTTTTTCAATTGTAATTTGTAGGGGAAACCGACCCAGTTCTGCTCGACAGGCGTTATTTGGAACGTGTCTCTGCAGGTGTAAGATGTTTCCCGTACATAGAAAACAATCAAATTATGCTAGGAGTAAGAGATGTGGCCTATTTGTTTGATGTAGAGGAGGAAGACATTTCGTTTAGTATGAAAAACGATCATGTTCACAAAGTATTTATAAGATATGATGAATGTGATTATGAGTTTACGATAGGAAGTTATCTAGTAAGAAAAGATGACGTAACACTTCAAATGAGTGCATTTCCGGTTATTTCGTACGGGTATACGTATTTACCTTTGGAGGATGTAGCATTAATATTTGAGAGCACAGCAATAGTACAAAAGAATACGATAACTATAGTGAAGTAAAATTAAGATATTGACAGAAGGCTCGGACTATGCTAGTATTTAGCAAGATTAGTTAGATTGCCTGTGAGGCTTTTCGTAACAACAAATCTATAAGGGCAATGGGAAAGCAACTAAACTTTTTCATTGTTTTTTTTTGCCGAAAAATAAACGAGAGGATGTTTTTTTGATGATAGACAGATTGATAGAACAGATAAAGTTAAAGCAAAATCCTACAGTGGTGGGATTAGATCCTACGTTAGAAATGATACCTAATTTTTTAAAAGAGAAGTGTTTTAAGAAATGGGGAAAAACACCAAAAGCGGTTGGTAAGATGTTTTATAAATTCAATAAAGAAATAATAGATTATAGTTATGATTTGATACCGGCGGTGAAGCCACAAATAGCGATGTATGAGAGATATGGGGTAGAGGGTCTAAAAAGTTATATCAAGACGATAAAGTATGCGAAGAAAAAAAATCTTTTAGTTATAGGAGATATAAAAAGGGGTGACATATTCAGCACGGCAGAAGCATATTCGGCGCATATAAGCGGAACAAATATAGAGGGAGAATTTTTTGATTTATGGCAAGAAGATGCAGTGACACTAAATCCGTACATGGGATACGATGCTATAGAGCCATTTATGGATGCATGTAAGAATAAAGACAAGGGATTATTTATATTAGTTAAGACTAGCAACAAGAGTGGAGAAGAAATACAAGATTTAGTAGTGGACGGAAAACCGGTTTATGATTATATAGCAGATTTTGTAAAGAATTGGGGACGAAGTTTAATAGGGAAGTATGGGTATAGTAATATAGGAGCGGTTGTTGGAGCGACATACAAGGAGCAAGGCGAAGAATTGAGAGAAAGAATGCCGCAAACATTTTTCTTAGTACCTGGATATGGAGCGCAAGGAGCAACGGCTAGCAATATAAGTGGTTATTTTGATGAGCGAGGACTTGGAGCTATAGTTAATTCATCCAGGGGAATAATCGCAGCGTATAAAAAACAAGGGGCCAATGATAAAGACTTTGCTAAAGCATCTAGAGAGGCAGTCGTCATGATGCGAGAAGACTTAAGAAAGGCGATAAAACTATGATGAATGCACAATTAATATTAGAAAAAGCACAAGTGATTAGAGCTAAAGACTTTGCTAAAGCATCTAGAGAAGCGGTCATCATGATGCGAGCAGACTTAAGAGAGGCGATAAAACTATGATGAATGCACAATTAATATTAGAAAACGGAATAACATTTGACTGCAAGGCATTTGGATATATCAAAGAAACTATAGGAGAGGTAGTTTTTAATACAGGGATGACGGGATATCAAGAGATATTGACAGATCCATCGTATTATGGACAGATTGTAGTTATGACGTATCCATTAATCGGAAATTATGGGATAAACTTAGATGATATGGAGAGCAAGAAAGCAATGGTAAGAGGATTTGTTGTTCGAGAGAAGAGTGATTATCCGAATAATTTTCGATGTGAATTAACCTTAGATGGATATTTAAAGGACCAGAAAATAATAGGTATTGAAGGGTTAGATACAAGGGCTTTAACGAAGGTGTTAAGAGATTATGGGACGATGAAAGGCATTATATCGGTGAGAGAGCTGACTCCCAGCCAGATTAAGTTAAAAATGAATACATTTAGTAATAGCAATGCAGTGTCCTTGGTTAGTACACCTAAAAAATATGAAATGGGCAAATCCAAAGAGGTGCATATAGCAGTAATGGATTTCGGGATCAAGCAAAATATTTTGCGAGAATTTAAGAAGCGAAACTGCAAGCTAACGATATTTCCGGCCTTTTCTTCTGCAGCCGAGATATTGGCTAGCGAACCGGATGGTATATTTTTATCGAATGGGCCAGCGGATCCGAAAGACATCCCAGAAGTTGTAGAAACGATTAAGGAATTAATAGGTTGTAAACCAATAACAGCAATTTGCCTTGGGCATCAATTATTAAGTTTAGCGCTGGATGGTGATACAGACAAATTGAAGTTTGGGCATCATGGTTCTAATCACCCGGTTAGAGATTTGATTAGTAATCGAGTGTATATTACGTCGCAGAATCATAATTATCATGTAGCTAAGTTGCCGACGGGAGCAGTAATAACGCATACGAATTTAAATGATAAGACTGTAGAGGGAATGTATATAGAGAGTTTAAATATTTATAGCACGCAGTTTCATCCTGAAGCAGCACCAGGGCCGACGGATACCAAACACATATTCGACGAATTTATAGAAGTGATAAAAGGAGGAAAATTACAGTGCCGAGAGATTTAAGCATGAAAAAAGTTTTTGTAATTGGATCTAGGCCGACGAATACAAAGCAAATATTCGATGAATTTATAAGAGAGATAAAAGGAGGAAAATTACAGTGCCGAGAGATTTAAGCATAAAAAAAGTTCTTGTAATTGGATCTGGGCCGATAGTGATAGGGCAAGCAGCGGAATTTGATTATTCGGGCACACAGGCCTGCCAAGCGATACGAGAAGAAGGTATCGAGGTTATTTTAGTTAACAGTAATCCGGCCACAATCATGACAGATAAAGAAATAGCGGATAAGATTTATATAGAACCTCTAAATCATGCTTTCCTAGAAAAGGTTATAGCCAAAGAGAGACCAGACAGCTTATTAGCGGGTGTCGGCGGACAAACCGGATTGAACCTAGCTGTAGAGCTAAATGATTTAGGCATATTGGAAAAGTACAATGTAAAAGTAATCGGCACACAAATTTCAGCTATAAAGGAAGGGGAGGATCGAGAAAGTTTTAGAAAATTGATGAATCGAATAAATCAGCCCGTGATCGAATCCAAAACGGTGGAGACTGTATCGGACGCTGTGAAATTTGCTCGGGAAATTGGTTATCCGGTTGTAGTTCGACCAGCTTATACTTTGGGCGGAACCGGTGGTGGAATAGCAGAAACGGAAGAAGAGTTAAGTGAGATAGCTAGTAGCGGAATACATTTATCTAGGGTCAACCAAGTTTTAATCGAAAGATGTATAAAAGGCTGGAAAGAGATAGAATACGAAGTTATGCGAGACAATTATGGAACGGCCATAACTGTTTGTAATATGGAAAACATAGATCCAGTTGGAATCCATACAGGAGACAGCATAGTTGTGGCACCATCTCAAACGTTGTCAGACAAAGAATATCAAATGTTAAGAAGGGCATCCTTGGACATAATATCAGAATGTGATATTCGAGGTGGTTGCAATGTTCAGATAGCATTAAACCCGGATAGTTTCGAGTATGCAATAATAGAAATAAATCCGAGGGTGAGTAGATCCTCTGCATTAGCATCTAAGGCCACCGGGTATCCGATAGCGAGAGTTTCGGCAAAGATAGCATTAGGCTATGGATTAGACGAGATAGAAAATTCGGTAACAGGAAAAACGTACGCATGTTTTGAGCCGACATTAGATTACGTCGTAGTAAAGATACCGAAGTGGCCATTTGACAAATTCTATACGGCAACAAGGACATTAGGCACAAAAATGATGGCTACTGGAGAAATTATGGCAATAGGAAATAATTTTGAGAGTGCATTTTTAAAAGGATTAAGATCTTTAGAAATAGGACAATATAGTTTTTCGCATAAAAAGCTTAGCAAATGTACATTAGCTGAATTGAAGAAAAAAGTAGTCACCGCAGATGATGAAAGAATTTTTGCGTTAGCCGAGATATTAAGGAGACATTATAGAAAAGAACAAGTTTGTAAGATAACGGGGATGGATATATTTTTCGTAGAAAAATTTAGATGGATAGTAGCTGAAGAAGAAGTCTTAAAAACAATGGAGTTTGAAGATTTAACGCCGAAATATTTACGTAAGCTTAAAAAGAGAGGATTTGCAGACAAGGCTATCGCTGAATTTATACAGTACACAGAAGAAGGCGAAGTAACCGAGAAAGATATAAGAGATCTAAGGTTTAAATGGGGGATAATCCCAACCTATAAAATGGTAGACACATGTGGGGCAGAGTTTGAAGCACAAACGCCGTATTATTATTCGACCTATGACAAAATGGATGAAGTAATAGTAAGCGATAGAGAGAAAGTTATGGTATTAGGTTCTGGACCGATAAGGATAGGGCAAGGAATAGAATTTGATTACTGCAGTGTTCATGCGATAATGGCGTTAAAAAAATGTGGATACGAGACGATAATAGTGAATAATAATCCGGAGACGGTCAGTACGGACTTCAACACATCGGATAAATTATACTTTGAACCGTTAACAGACGAAGACGTATATCACATAATAATCAAAGAAAAGCCAAAAGGTGTAATTCTTCAGTTTGGTGGTCAAACGGCCATAAAGCTAGCAAATTTTTGTGAAAGCATGGAGATTAATGTTTTAGGGACACAGCCAAGACATGTGGATGCAGCAGAAGACCGAGAAAAGTTCGATGACGTTTTAGAAAAGTTAAGTATAAAGAGGCCAAAAGGCAAAGCGATTTGGAGCATTGAAGAAGGGTTAAAAGTTGCGGCCGATTTGCAGTATCCAGTATTAGTGAGACCGTCGTATGTATTGGGTGGGCAAGGAATGGAAATAACATTTGAAGAAAAAGAGTTAAAACGTTATCTAGAAAATGCATTTGAGCGAGACAAGCAAAATCCCGTATTAATAGATAGATATTTAATGGGTCGAGAAATTGAAGTCGATGCTATATGTGACGGTCAGGATATACTAATACCAGGTATAATGGAGCATTTAGAGCGAGCTGGAATACATTCAGGGGACAGTACAACAATATATCCGAGTGTGAATATTTCAGAAAGCATAAAAGAAAAAATAATTACGTGCACTAAGATGCTGGCCAAAGAGCTAAAAGTATTAGGCATGATAAACATTCAGTATATCGAGTACAAGGATGAACTCTATATAATAGAAGTAAATCCTCGTTCTAGCCGAACAGTGCCATATATATCAAAGGTTACGAACGTACCAATAATAGAGCTTGCGACTAAAACTATATTAGGACAAAAATTAAAAGATTTGGGTTACGGAACGGATTTATATCCGGAACCAAAAGATTTTTATGCTGTAAAAGTACCTGTATTTTCTACCGAAAAGCTTCCGGAAGTAGAAGTTAGTTTGGGGCCAGAAATGAAATCGACCGGAGAAGTTTTGGGAGTAGGCCAAACGTTAGAAGAGGCATTGTACAAAGGATTTATAGGAGCAGGCAAAAAGTTACCTAGCAGATCCGGAACAATCGTTGCAGCTATACAGACCTATGACCAAGATGAATTCATTTCTATAGCCAAGCGATTCGCTGAAATAAATTATAAATTTATGGCTACCGACGGTACAGCACAAAAACTTAAGGCCGCTGGCATAAAAGTAGAAATTATAGATAATTGGTCGCCCGAAAATGAAGAGTTGTTAAATCTTATCAGAAGTGGTAAAATAGACTTGCTAGTTAATACTCCAACCAAAGGTAATGACAAAGAACGAGATGGTTTCAAAATTAGGCGTTTAGCTATAGAATCGTCTGTCCAAATTATTACCTCACTGGATACTTTATCCGCTATGGCTGACATAGCTCAAAAGGATGTCGACATCGACAAAGTAGATATTTATAACTTGGGTAACTAATTTATTACCATATTGCTGTATTGACGTATTATTTTATCGATAAATTTATTTTAGTGTACTATTTCTTTTTGCGAAAGGAATGATTAATCCATGAAAACACTTGTAGCTTATTATTCTTTAAAAGGCCATACTAAGTTTGTGGCCGAAACTATTGCTAACGAATTAGGGGCGGATTTGTACGAAATTAAGCCTCAAAAAAAATATTCTATGCTAACCGCACTTATGGCGAGCAAATCACAAATTAAAAAATCCGTTTCGCCTCCAATAGAAGAGCCTAATATAGAGATGAATAAGTATCAGGAAATTATTATAGGAACGCCTGTTTGGTGGGGATCCTTTGCTCCACCGGTTAGATCTTTTGTTCGAAAACAGGATTTATCCAGAAAACCGGTTAAACTATTTTGCACTTACGCCAATAATAAAGGGTCTGCTATAGAAAACTTAAAAAACTTTATCGGCGATAGAAATATCAAAAGTACAAAAGAGTTTAAAATAGGGGGAAAAGGCGCTAAATCTCTAGCAAACGATAGTAACCTAGATAAAGAAATTCGTAATTGGGTTAAGCGTAAATAATAAATATTGTTATAAATTGTTATATGAAAACTTTCCTTAAATTTTATTAGGGAGAGTTTTTTTCGTTAAAATTTCCTTTTTGAAAAATGGACAAAAACTATTGATACGATTATATTCAAAGTAGAGGCCAAACGGGTAGATATGAAGCCTGTCAAAAAACGGCTGAAATACTAAATAAAAATGGCGGATATGGAGAAGTAATTACGTTAACCGATTTAGGATATAAAGGTAATACGCACTTAATGATGCAGGATAAAAATTCTGAAGAAATATCTGCTATTATTATTGATTGGTTGGAGCAACTTGACTGAGAGGTTAATCTACATATATTATATTAAAATTGTCGTCAATAAATATAGCGGAGATATCGTCTAAACTTTTTATAAAGGCTATGCCCTCGTCCAATCCTTTAATTAAGCAAATTGTACTGAGAGCATCGCCGGCTACAGAATCTTTTGAAATAATAGTAACGCCATATAAATCTGTTTCGCAGGGATAGCCTGTTTTTGGATCAATGATATGGTGATAGAGTTGGCCATTATTTTCGAAATAGCGTTCATAAATGCCGGAAGTTACTAAAGATTTATCGCTTATTTGGTGGGTGGTAATAATTTCACCTAGTTTAGCAAAAGGTTTTTGAATACCGATAACAAAATTATGTCCATTAGGTTTATTATTTATAGTTAGAACATTGCCTCCTAAATTAATTAGGGCATGTTCTATTTTATTTTTCAGCAAAAATTCTTTAACTTGATCTGCAATGAAGCCTTTAGCGATACCGCCCAAATCTATTTGGGTATCTGGGTTTGAGAGAGTAACAGTATTATCTAAGAAATTAAGTTGTATATTTTTATAATTAACATTTTGAGAAGCGGATTGAATATCGATCGGATCAGGGACGATATGCTTTTTAAAATTCCACAGAGAGCTTAGCGGTTCTATAGTCACATCGAAGGCCCCATTAGAGATAACCGAATAATAGATGGCTGTATCCAACAATTCTAAAGTAGGAGTGGAGACTTTGGTTGGTTGACCATGTGAATTATTTATAATACTTATTTCACTAGAAGGAATAGTTTTGCTAAATTTATTTTCATATTCTTGACAAAGATCGAAAGCTTGATCCAATACTTTTTCATTGGAAGAATTATAGAGAGTAATAGAAACAAGAGTATCGAAAACAAATTCTGATTTAGATATGTAAGGTGGATTTTTTATATTATTGTTTTGATTAATTATTTGTGAGTTGATAGTAAATATAAAAATTATTGTAGTAAATAATATTATTCTTTTCAACTTCATAAAGGGAATCTCTCTTTCGTTTGGAATTTATCTATTTTCATATGTCGACCTCTCTTTGTTTATTCGGAATCTATTTTTTCTACTATTTTTAATTTCATACATAAGTGAACTTCTTTTTCAATTTGCGGGGAAACGGTAAGGGGGAGATTGTGAAAATTATTTATGTATGTAAATTTCTCTTTTTTATTGGGAATCTATTTTTTTTTCTACTATTATATATAACATATGGACATTGAAAATACAACCCCAAAAGCTATAAAATACTAAATTGTTAGAAAAAAGTAAGGGGCCTGAAATAATTTATGCGTAATATTACAGATATCTGTAATTAGATTGTCATTGAATATAGATATAATTTATGCTAAACTAAATTTGTATTTGAAAATACAATCCCAAAAGCTATAAAATACTAAATTGTTAGAAATAAATAAGGTGCCTAAAATAATTCGACTGCATAATATAAGATTTTTGCAGAAGGTATTTTCTTGAAATAATTCAATTGAATAATATAAGGATATAAGAATGCGTTTTTAGTAGAAGATATTTTTTAGAATTATAGCATAGAGAAATTGAGAATGCTAGTAAAAAAGCTTCAAAAAAGTAAATTGTTAGGAGTAAGTAAGGGGTCTGAAATCATTCATGTGTGTTATGTAGATATCTATAATTTAATGTATTTTAAGGAGAGAAAATGTACATATGAAAAAAAACGATATTGTTTTAATATTGGTTGTGTCTTTGGTTGGAATTTTATTTTATATTGGTTTTCATTTTAATGCTTACACAGGAGATAAGATTTTAGTAAGTATAGATGGAGAAAAGTTTGGAGAATATTATTTAAAAGAAGATCAATTAATTAATATTAATAATAGAAATCAGTTAGAAATTGTAGACGGTCATGCTAAAATGATTTCGGCCACATGCCCGGATCATTTATGCGTACATCAAGGAGAAATTTCTAAGAATAATGAAAATATAATATGCTTACCGCATAGAGTTTTAGTAGAAGTGATTGGACAAAATGAATCGGAGATAGATGCTATAACGAATTAATGCAAAAATGGAATTAGACTTAGAATTAATATAAAATATTTTCATGGTATGAACATGAATAAAAGAGCAAGGAAGATAGATGCTATAATGAATTAATGCAAAAATAGAATTAGACTTAGAATTAATATAAAATATTTTCATGGTATGAACATGAAGAAAAGAGCAAAGAAGATAGATGCTATAGCGTATTAATATAATTTTAATTAAATAAGTGGGTTAGTACGAGTTAGGAAGGAGTAGTTATGAAAAATAACAAAGTATCCTATCTAGGACTTATGATAACATTGGCGCTAATGTTTAGTTATATTGAAATGCTAATACCTTTTCAAATACCGATATATGGAGTGAAATTGGGATTGGCCAATGTAGTGATAGTAGTAGTTTTGTATAAGATGGGATTTAAATCAGCCTTTTTAGTATCAACAATCAGAGTGATACTATCTGGATTTTTATTTGGGAATCCGATGACAATAATATTTAGCTTAGCGGGATGTACATTAAGTTTAAGTGCAATGAGTTTAGCTTATCGAAACAAATCTTTTAGCATTATGGGAGTGAGCATAATAGGAGCTGTATTTCATAATATCGGCCAAGTGATAGTAGCAATGATCCTAGTAGAAAGCTTTAGTATAATATATTATTTTTCGATATTGCTTTTTGCGGGAATAGTAACAGGATTAATTATTGGAATACTTGTAAGAGAGGCGATAAAATTTTTAAAGATTCGAATAATGTAAGAAGATTAGATATTGGAATAATAGCAAAAAAGGCGATAAAATTTTTAAAGATTCGAATAATGTAAGAGGATGAGATATTGGAATAATAGCAAAAGAGGCGATAAAATTTTTAAAAATCCAAATAATGTAATACTTGACAATATTACAGCATAATGTTAGTATTAATTTAAAATATTCATATAATATTTATATATAGCATACATGAGCAATTAGGTTATGCTTATTTTTTTGCTATAAAATAGGATATAAAATATGAATGCTTTTTGAAAGGAGATGGAAGGAATGGAAATAGCAAAGAAGCCGTTACGAAAGAAATCGTTAAGTAAGAAACCGAAGTTAACACCTGAGCAGAAGGCGGCACAAAAGGCTAAAACAAAATTACTAATGAAGAAAAACTGGATGTTATATTTATTTTTGCTACCGGTAGTAATCTACATATTTATTTTTAACTATTTACCGTTATACGGAATACAAATAGCGTTTAAAAATTTTAATTCGGGGCTAGGAATATGGGGCAGTCCATGGGTAGGAATGCAGTGGTTTGAAATGTTTTTCAATTCGCCTAGGGCATGGACATTAATCAAGAATACGTTATCGTTAAGTTTCTTTTCGATACTAATAGGATTTCCGATACCGATAATATTAGCATTGATGTTAAATAGTTTAAAGAACGAAAGGTTCAAAAAATTCACGCAAACGATAACGTACATGCCACATTTTATATCTGTGGTTGTATTAGTAGGTATGATAACAGCATTTTTATCGCCGAGGTCTGGATTTATAGTAACGTTATTGGAGCCATTTTTAGGCGAGAGAATATATTTTATGGGAGATGCGAAATATTTTGATGCGATCTATGTATTATCGAATGTATGGCAAAGTGCGGGCTGGGGATCTATAATCTACATAGCGGCGTTGTCAGGAGTTAGTCCGGAGCTACATGAAGCAGCAATAATGGATGGAGCGACAAGATTCAAACGAATATTTTATATTGACCTACCAGCGATAGTACCGACTATAATAATATTGTTGGTATTGAGATGTGGATCGTTGATGACGGTAGGATTTGAGAAAGTATTGTTACTGCAAAATAATTTAAACTTAGCGCAGTCGGAAGTAATATCGACATATACGTATAAGCTAGGATTACTACAAAGTCAGTATAGTTATTCTACGGCGATAGGATTATTTAACAATGTAATAAATTTTATAATCTTAATATTAGTAAATAGATTTGCCAAGAAGTTATCTGGTAGCAGTTTATGGTAAGAAGGGCGGTGATATAACATGACACAAGCGAATAGTAACAAGATAAAAGATTCAAAAGCCGACAAGATATTTTATGCGATAATATATATTATCTTGGCGATAGTTTTAGTGATAGTAATCTATCCATTATATTTTGTGGTGGTAGCCTCGTTTTCAGACCCTGTGTATGTAAATAGCGGAGAAATATTGTTATTTCCAAAAGGAGTAACATTTGTAGGGTATCAAAAGATATTAGAAGACACGAGGATATGGCAAGGATATTTCAATACGATAATCTATGCAGTGGGCGGAACAGTGTTTGGTTTAGCGGTATGTATACCGGCGGGATATGCTCTATCGAGAAAAGATTTACCGTATCGAGGAGTAGTGATGGCGCTATTAGTATTTACGATGTATTTTAGTGGCGGACTCATCCCTACATATTTAGTAGTACACAATATTGGATTAATGGGCACAAGAATTTTAATGATAATCATGGGAACAATCAGTGTTTATAATATTATTTTGATCCGATCATTCTTTAGTAGCTCGATACCGACAGAGTTGCAAGAATCGGCTGAAATAGATGGATGTTCTAATGAGAAATTTTTTACTAGTATAGCATTACCATTATCGAAGCCGATCATTGCTGTTATAGCGTTGTATATAGCGGTGGCTCAGTGGAATGCATATTTTGCGCCGATGATATATTTGTCCGATTCATCGAAGTATCCGTTGCAGTTGGTATTAAGAGAGATATTGGCGCAAACGAATACGGGTACAGAAATTACGGACCCGGAAGCATTAGAGCAGTTGAATACGATGGCGGAAGTAATAAAGTATGGAGTAATAATAGTTTCGTCGTTGCCGGTTATTTGTATATATCCACTTATTCAAAAGTATTTTGTTAAGGGAGTTATGGTAGGAGCCTTAAAAGGTTAGTACTAGGCTCTCCTTCTAGGAGAGCTGTCACGCAGTGACTGAGAGGTTAAAGGAGAAGATAATTATGAGAAAAATGTTTAGTAAATTAATATTAGCATCAGTACTCACTATGGCGTTTGTAGGATGTGCTAGCAAAAATGAAGCGGTCAAAGTAAGTTTCGAAAAGACGACAGATGAGGAAACGGGCCGAGAGATGATAGGCAACATGTTTGTTACTGGATTGCCGGTGGTGAAAGAGCCGCATACATTTAGCGTGTTGATGTCTCGTTCTGTAAATGATTATTCGGCCAGCCATGATGAGAAGCATATCTTACCGATATTAACAGAAAATACGAATGTCATATTTGATATAGAGGACGTAACAACGAATATGAATGAGAAGTTGAATTTATTATTTGCTGCTGGAAGCGGGTTACCGGATATAATATGGGCGCAGCCGAGTGATAGTACGTTAGTGAATAATACTACATTTTTATTTGAGTTTACGGAAGAGATATTAAGAGAGTATGCGCCGAATTTGACTAGTCAAATAGAGGAGAACATACCAGAAGGATTAGATGCGTTAAAAAAGGCGGATGGAAAAATATATTCGTTACCGACAGGAGTTTATGCGGAATACGCAAATTCGGCGACAGCGGTACCCTTAATAAGGACAGATTGGTTGGAAAAGGTAGGTATGGAGATGCCAACGACAACGGATGAGTTGTATGAGGTATTGAAAGCATTTAAGACGCAAGATCCGAATGGAAATGGAAAAGATGATGAGATACCGTTGGCGTTTTGCCAAGCGAATTGGGCATCGAAACAGTTTGCATTTGCTGGGCCATGGGGAATAGCGGGACGAAATATAAACGATGCGGAGCATTATTGTTTGGTCCAAGATGGTGTTGTAGTGCCGACGTTAGATACGCAAGCATTTAAAGATTACTTATTATTTTTAAATAAGTTAGCGAAAGAAGAGTTATTAGATGTAGAAGGGTTTTCGTTAACAAATGCACAGTATCAAGCAAGATTGGATGAGAATGTAGTAGGAATGCAGTCCACCTGGGCAGAGGATGCTGAAATATGGGCACCGGTACCGATATTAGAAGCGCCAGGATACGAGGGAAAAGGAGTGAAGCAGGGACAAAATGGGCTTAGAACAGCAAATATGAATGGATTTGTACTAACAACGTCTTGTGAAGATCCGTTAGCAGCTTTGAGAGCGTGGGATTATTTACATTCGACACCGGAATTAAAAAGGATATCTAGAGATGGTAATGCGGGACAACTTTGGATAGATAATGGAGACGGAACGGCCACAGTGTCTTCGCCAGAAACATTACCGGATGGAATGACAAGTGATGTAGATTTGAATTATACGATTGCGTTTAGAGGGTTAGGGGCACTTATGTTCGGGGATGACACAGCTAAGCCGGATATGAATGCAGCAGAAATAAATGACGATGTGTTAAGATACCAATATGTTGATTTTTATAAGGATTACTTTTTAGATGAATTTTTACCGATACGACCTGTATCGAGTGATAAGTTAACAGAAAAAACGTTCTTACAAACAGAATTAGAAGCATATATTAATGGATTCATAGCACAGAGTGTTCTAAACGGATTAACCGAGGAGCAATGGGAAGAACATTTGAAGCAATTGGAAGCAGTTCAATATGATGCATGGATTGCTTGGAATCAAGATTATTTAGATGGGAAATTTTAATTTAGAGAGCTGTCAGCGAAGCTGACTGAGTGGTTCGCCTAGAGTTGTGACTTCGTAAAATTTTTTTCTTTGAAATTAATAAGGACTGATTTCTATATTGAATAGGAGTCAGTCCTTTTTTTTACATAACCTCTATCTTCGAGGGAGGTTTCATGAATCTAACGGATAGAGTAAAAAACAAAAAAGGGGCAGGCCCCCTTATTGAATATTATTTATATAATTGTATCACAAAATAATAGTTGAATAACAAATTTTTATTCCAAATAGATTTTTAATTCCATTTTATAATGCAGTCATCAACTCGGCCTCACATTCTACGACAGTAGATTTGGATATACCGGCTGTAGAAGTGACAATTTCCCATTGGTATTTGTTACCTAAAAAGTATATTATATTGAGAGAACTACAATTAGCAAAAGCCAAGTCGCCTATGTACGAAATTTCCTCTGGAATAACAATTTCTCTAAGGGCGTAACAACCAGCGAAGGCTAAACTACCGATTGCTATAACTGGCGAACCATTTATTTCGGTTGGAATTTGAGCGGATACCATAGAGGTTTCAACATCTACAATAGTCCCGGTTAAGCTGTCAAACTTTATCCGGCCATTTTCCATCCCATCAACTTTGATCCATTCATATAATTTTGAAGACATATCTTTATCCATGTTTGGGTCAATAGATGTATCATCAGCGATACATGGAAAGGTTATTTGAGGAAATAACATTGAATCAATAATGAGTATACTAAATTTATTTTTCATATGCACGATCTCCTTATCTAAATTTGCTATAAAGAACTTATATATCTATTGTACCCTGTAGAGCCAATTTACTCAAGATTTTTGAGAACTTTTGTCATGGCAATTATTGACAGTACATACTATTTTAGCGATAATATAAATTTTAGCCGGCAAAACTTGCAAAGAATTTGAGAATAGCATATAATTTGTCATGACAATTGTTAACAGTTCGTGCTATTTTAGCGATAATGCAAATTTCAGTTGGCAAGACTTGTATAGAATTTAGAATAGTATATAATTTATCATGGCAATTGTTGACAATGAGTAGGATTTTAGCGACAACATAAATTTCAGTTAGCAAGACTTGCAAAGAATTTGAGAATAGCATATAATGATAAAAAATTATTTTAAATATAGAGGAGTTTTAAAAATGTTAGATATAAAATTAATTAGGTCAGATTTTGATAAAGTGAAGAAAGCTTTGGACAGCCGAAATTCTAATATAGATCTGAGTGAATTTATAAGCCTAGATGCTAAACGCAGAGCTATATTGACAGAGGTAGAAGCTTTAAAAAATACGCAAAATGTAGTATCAAAACAGGTACCTATTCTAAAAAAAGAAAAGAAGGATACGACAGAGATTCTTGCACAAATGAAGGATTTATCTGAAAAGATAAAGGTATTAGATCAGCAAGTCAGGGAAGTGGATGAAACTTTAAATTCATTATTGCTAACGATACCAAATATACCGAATGAAAAAGTACCAGTAGGAGCAGATGATAGCGACAATTTTGAGCTACGAAAATTTGGAGAAGTGCCAAGCTTTGAATTTGAGCCTAAACCACATTGGGAAATAGGAGAGCAGCTAGACATTTTGGATTTTGAAAAAGCGGGAAAAGTAACGGGATCTAGGTTTACGTTCTACAAAGGGTTAGGGGCAAGACTAGAGCGAGCGTTAATAAATTTCATGTTAAATACGCATATAGATACACATGGATATGTAGAAATATTGCCGCCATTTATGGTAAACCGAGCTAGCATGTTTGGTACCGGCCAGCTACCGAAATTTGAAGAAGACGCATTTAAAGTGGCTAACACGGATTATTTTTTAGTACCGACAGCTGAAGTACCAGTAACAAATATGTACAGAGAGCAAATACTGAAGGGCGACGACCTAACGATCAAGCACTGTGCTTATTCTGCATGTTTTAGAGCGGAAGCAGGGTCCGCCGGCCGAGATACGAGAGGTATAATTAGACAGCATCAGTTTAATAAAGTGGAGTTAGTGAAATTTGCGAAGCCGGAAAATTCTTATGAAGAGTTAGAGAAATTGACAAACGATGCTGAAAATATTTTAAAATTGCTGAATTTACCTTATCGAGTAGTTAGACTTTGTACTGGTGATCTTGGATTTAGTTCGGCCATGACGTATGATATAGAAGTGTGGATGCCAAGTTACAATAAATATGTAGAAATTTCTAGTTGTTCTAATTTTGAAGATTTCCAAGCAAGGCGAGCTAATATAAAATATAAAAATAATGTTAAAGATAAGGCCGAATATGTTCATACTTTAAATGGTAGCGGTCTAGCCATAGGACGGACGGTAGCAGCGATATTAGAAAACTATCAAAGAGAAGATGGTACAGTAGAGATCCCTGAAATTCTTAGAAGTTATATGGGTGGCGCTTCGGAAATATCTAATAAATAATATGTTAAGTAGGAGATTGCAATGAAAAAGGGAATAATTACAGTAATCGGAAAAGACAAAGTTGGGATAATTGGAAAAGTATGCATTTTGTTAAGTGAGAATAATGTGAATATATTGGACATATCCCAAACTATATTGCAAGATTATTTTAACATGCTAATGATCGTTGATTTAGATGGAAATGCGATAAGCTATAATGAGTTAGTAAATAAGTTAGAAGAATGTGGGAAGAACTTAGGGGTACAAATAAAGATCCAACATGAGGATATCTTCACTTGCATGCATAGGGTTTAAGAGAAGGATATAATTTTTCAACTAGAAATATTAGAAGAGAAAAGTTTGCGTGTATTCATAGAGTTTAAGAAAAGGATATAATTTTTCAATTAGAAATATTAGAAAAGAAAAAAGAGACATGAAGATACGTTTACTTGTATGTGCAGGGTTTAAGGGAGAGGACAAGAGAAATGATTTCTCATTTAGAAATATTAGAAACGAATAAAATGATACAAGAAGAAAATTTAGATATCCGAACGATAACGATGGGAATAGATCTTATGGACACAGCTACGGATAACATAGATAAATTATGCAACAAAATTTATGATAAAATAGGATTTGAAGCTGAAAAGTTGGTGCAGACAGCCGATGATGTAGCGCTAAAATATGCTATACCGATAGTGAATAAAAGGATAGCAATAACGCCGATCGCATTGGTTGCAGCATCGACGAAGTCGGATAGTTATGTAAAGATAGCGAAGACATTGGACAAGGTGAGCCAAGAAGTCGGAGTAAACTTCATCGGCGGTTATTCGGCCTTAGTAGACAAAGGATATAGCGAGTCATCCAAAATACTCATAAAAAGTTTACCTGAAGCGTTGAGTGAAACGGATCGAGTTTGTGCATCGGTAAATGTTGGAAGTACTAGGACAGGAATAAATATGGACGTGGTCCATGAGTTAGGATATAGAATAAAAGAGATAGCGAAACTTACGGAAAGAAGAGAAAGTATAGGTTGTGCTAAGTTTGTAGTATTCTGCAATGCACCAGATGACAATCCATTTATGGCCGGAGCATTCCATGGAGTAGGGCAATCGGACACGGTTATTCATGTTGGAGTAAGTGGGCCGGGAGTAGTAAAGAGAGCGTTAATGAATGTGAAGGGCGCAAGTTTTGAACAGATGTGCGAATGTATAAAAAGAACATCTTTTAAAATGACAAGGGCAGGACAGATGATAGCGCAAGAAGTGGCAAACAATCTGAATATACCATTTGGAATAATAGATTTATCTTTAGCGCCAACGCCAGCGATAGGTGATAGTGTGGCCGAGATATTAGAAGAGATGGGGTTAGAATCCGCCGGTGCTCATGGCTCAACATTGGCCTTAGCAATTTTAAATGATTCTGTGAAAAAAGGAGGAGTTATGGCTTCGTCTCGAGTTGGAGGACTTAGTGGAGCGTTTATTCCGGTGAGCGAAGATCACGCCATGATTAAGGCGGCCGAATCTGGGTTGTTAACATTGGATAAGCTAGAAGCTATGACTTGTGTTTGCTCTGTTGGTCTAGATATGATAGCAATCCCAGGTGATACGCCTTCGAGCACAATATCAGCTATTATCGGCGATGAGATGGCAATAGGAATGATTAATGGAAAAACAACAGCCGTGAGAATTATTCCAGCTGTGGGTAAATCCGTGGGTGATTATGTTGAATTTGGAGGGTTATTGGGCCAAGCTCCAATTATGTCGGTGCATAAAGCGTCGGCGGAAAAATTGATGCAACGTGGCGGACGTATCCCAGCTCCGATTCATAGTTTTAAGAATTAATCATAGCCGTCCTTAAAGTGTGCAAAAAAAAATTGCAGGGAAGTAGCGATGTTCCTCTTCCAGGGGCATACATGGGAACTTAAGAAAATTAACTTTTGGTGAAGCTAACTAAGGGGCGGGAAACCTGCCCCCTTCCAGCGAAGCTGACTGAGGGGTTCTACAAGTTGTACTTACTTCGCTTTAGTTCGTGCCATCTTACTTTGATTCATAGCTTTAACAATTAACAACTTTGGAATTTTGCATTTGACCTTAGTTTCCCAAATTATATTAATACTATAGACATTTTCATAAATATCTTATATACTATAATTGTACGAATTAATATTTTTAACAATAAGGAGGAATTTATGAAATTATCAAAAATATTTGCAATGGCAATAGTCATATCTAGTATGAGATTTTCAACGCAAGCTTCTGAGATTACCAATTGGGCCACGAAAGAATACTGTGAACTGTTACCGATAAAGACAGTAATTTCGGAGGAGTACGTAGAGTGGGAACAATTCGCACCGGGAAATGCCGGCTACTCAGAAAGTATATTTATCCACCCAACGGATCCAGAAACAATTTTTAATTTTCCGGATATGCACAATACATATCGATCAATAGATGGTGGGACAAACTGGCACACGGTATTGAATAGTGACTGGTCAGCAAGACAACAAATGTCGAGAGTATACGGAGTAGACTTTTCGAGGCAAGACGAAAACTTTGGGATGTGTGTAAACTGGCAAGGAGTTTATACTACAAGAGACAAAGGGGCTACATGGGAATATTATAATCAGAGCATACCGGGATCATATAGTGCAGTAACGGTGGATCCGAACGATGATAATGTGTGGTATTTAGGGTCGGGGAATTTTTGGGATACAAAAGGTAATCACCAAACGCTAGAATATCCGCATGGGAAAAATAACAAGAATGCTGGAAAACTTTATAAGACCATAGATGGCGGTCAGACATGGAATTTGATGTACGGGACAGGAATACATAGCAAAGCGGTGTTTAGCGAGATATACGTAAGTCCGACTGATCCGAATTTAATAATAGTAGCAACGAGCTATGGATTATACAAATCTACAGATGGGAAGACGTTCAAAAAGATTACTACTATCGAAGAAGAAGATGGAGTAGACAGGGACTTGGTAAGAGACTTAGCAGTTTATGTAGACCTAAAAACGCATGAAACGACACTATATACAATAAGTCAAATGAGGTACGAAATTATAGATGGTACTATAGTGTCAAAAGGCGGTCCTATAAAAAGTACAGATTTTGGCGAAACTTGGATTAGCATAATCGGAGATCTCGGATTAGATCTTAAAACTTTGTCCGAATCATCGGCTGATGCATTGAAGTTTATAGGTGGCTGGTTTCCAGGTTTTTTCAAAAAATATTTTGGTACTAATTTAAAATACTGGGATGTGGTAGAAACTTTACCAGATAATTTTATTCACAATATGGAAAGGATTGTAGTTGACCCTACTGATCCGAATAAGATTTATCTACAGCAAAATGCTAAGCATCAGGCCTCAATGTTTATTGGTGATGTGTGGAGCACTTCGAATGGAGGAGAAAACTGGTCGATAGCAACAAGAGTTGGAACAGGATGGACAACAGATTCTGATTATTGGTCGTCGATAGGTCAAGATAGTGATATAAATGTGGACTTAAACTATGTTGGCTCAACTTATTATAACGATATCTATGATACACAAGCGGCCAGAGATTTGGATATAGATTCAAATGGAAATGTATATGTAATGTTCAGAAATTTTGTGAAATCTACGGACAGTGGTGAGACGTGGACACAACTAGATGCTTTCGAAACGTCAGACGGAAACTGGGTTGGAACAGGTGCTAGCAATTTACCGGGTGGATATATAGCGTATGATCCATATTTTAGAGATACGAATTTAATGTTTTTAATTTCTGGAGAGAATGGTTTATTCAAGAGAATGGACGATGCAGACACGGTAAAGCCGGGTAGCACATCTATCAAGCATATAACGGGATCACCTGAGTCGCCAGCGCAAGTAGCATTTTCGCCGACGGACATAAATACGATGTATATGACAATTTATCGACAAGATCACAATGGTGAGTTCTTAAAATCTATAGATGGCGGAAACACTTGGAATGCGATTTCTAGGTGGTATGAGTTACAATCTAGTGTATACGATGGAATGTATCCAAAGTCATTGATGGTAGAACCGAGTGATGATCGCACCATATATTTTAGTAATGCAGCAGGCATAACGTTTGAAGTATCCGGGCCAGAGCAAGTAGGCGACACAGGTGGTGTGTATAAATCTACGGATGGAGGATATACTTGGGAACGAAATATTGAAGGTTTGCCACATTCATCTAGTGTAGTTAGTTTGGCCAGAAAATCTGCTACAGAATTTTATGCGGGCGTACCGGCGCATGAGCTTGTAACGATTAAAAATAGTAATTTTAACGGAAAAAATACTATTAGTTGGACATCGGTTGGTGACCAAGATGCTGATAATAGCATAGGTGTAAAACAAATAAAGACAAATACCGGAGATTTTATAAAGCCGCAAACGGTTGCAACAATAATAGGAAATGGAATAGGGATTGAACAAACAATAGAAAATTTAATACCAAATACCAAATATTATTTAAGTTCTATAGTAAAAACACAGGCTGGAGAAAAGGGGACATTGTATGCTAAAGATTTAAGTGGGGCCGTAATAAGCGAATTAGATTTCAACAGTGAACTTGGATCAAAGGTTAAAGGAGTATTTTTCGAAACTGGAGAAAATGAGACATCGATTACAATTGGCGCTGGTAAAAAAGAAGGGGCTGGCGAAATTTATCTAGATAATTTTATGTTAAGGCCGGCTGGCGGATTATATATCTCAAAAGATGCGACCAAGACATGGGAAGCAGATGAGACATTTCCGGATGTAGCGCAGGTGAATAAGATAGTAATAAATCATGGTAAAATTTATGTTGGATCGGGCGGATCATTTTCTGGTGGAGATGTAAGTGGATTATGGGTAAGTGAAGATAATGGATCGACTTGGAATAAATTATTTGAAATGCATTTTGTGATGGATATAGAAATTGACCCATATAATCCAGACAGAATAATGGTGTTAGTAGCCGATGAGAATACAATATATCAGCCTATAAACACAGGGATATATTTAAGTCATGATGGAGGGCAGACATGGGATAAAGTAAATAAAGGATTAGGAAATCCATCTCAAGTATATGATATATCATTTGATCCAGATCCGGAGAAAGGTTATAGATTATGGGGGAATAGCAATGGAGGCGGATTCTACCAGGGTACTGTATTAAATTATGTGGCCCCGGAAGTGATATCCGAGCCAGATATACCCGAAGTTTCTAGTCCAACATTTTCGATCAAAAATGTTGATAAGATAATCGACAACATTGATCCTGGCGAAATAGTTACTCTTAGCATAATCGATGTGGCCTTACCTACAGATCCTGAAGCGCAGGAGATAGAAATTTCTATTTTCAGCGATTTTATGGAAACAGAAAGTAAAATTATTTCAATAGATGATGATGCTAAGGGCTTATCTTTTGAATTTGAAATGCCTCGTAAAAATGTGAATGTTGAAGAAGATTTTAGTTTTACGGCCTTATTGAAATCCGAGCCAGACATAGCAGAAGTTTCTAATCCAGAATTCTCGGTTCCGAATGAAGACCATATAATCGACAGCATTGATCCTGGCGAAGTTTCTGATCAAACATTTTCGATCAAAAATGTCGATAAGATAATCGACAACATTGATCCTGGTGAAATAGTTACTCTTAGCATAATCGATGTGGCCTTACCTACAGATCCTGAAGCACAGGAGATAGAAATTTCTATCTTCAGCGATTTTATGGAAGCA
>MDSO01000037.1_pt2 | contig 21866 bp, 17 predicted proteins | sample 1005691 | NCBI WGS metagenome assembly MDSO01 (sample SAMN05526595, study PRJNA338239) | gut metagenome | isolation source: stomach gut content | host: Acanthurus sohal | place: Saudi Arabia: Red Sea | collected 2011-04 | reverse complement strand
CGATCAATTTTTTACGAAATTTAATTTACTACGAAAAACTATACGATCCATTTTTTACGAAATTTAGTTTACTACGAAAAACTATACGATCCATTTTTTACGAAATTTAGTTTACTACGAAAAACTATACGATCAATTTTTTACGAAATTTAGTTTACTACAAAAAACTATACGATCAATTTTTTACGAAATTTAGTTTACTACGAAAAACTATACGATCAATTTTTTACGAAATTTAGTTTACTACGAAAAACTATACGATCAATTTTTTACGAAATTTAGTTTATTACGAAAAACTATACGATCAATTTTTTACGAAATTTAGTTTACTACGAAAAACTACACGATCAATTTTTTACGAAATTTAATTTACTACGAAAAACTATACGATCCATTTTTTACGAAATTTAGTTTACTACGAAAAACTATACGATCCATTTTTTACGAAATTTAGTTTACTACGAAAAACTACACGATCAATTTTTTACGAAATTTAATTTACTACGAAAAACTATACGATCCATTTTTTACGAAATTTAGTTTACTACGAAAAACTATACGATTAATTTTTTACGAAATTTAATTTACTACGAAAAACTACACGATCAATTTTTTACGAAATTTAATTTACTACGAAAAACTATACGATCCATTTTTTACGAAATTTAGTTTACTACGAAAAATTATATGATTAATTTACTACAAAAAACTACACGATCCATTTTTTACGAAATTTAATTTACTACGAAAAACTATACGATCCATTTTTTACGAAATTTAGTTTACTACGAAAAATTATATGATTAATTTACTACAAAAAACTACACGATCCATTTTTTACGAAATTTAATTTACTACGAAAAACTATACGATCCATTTTTTACGAAATTTAGTTTATTACGAAAAACTATACGATCCATTTTTTACGAAATTTAGTTTACTACGAAAAACTATACGATCAATTTTTTACGAATTTAATTTACTATAAAAAACTATTATTTCTTAAGTTGTGCTGCTTGGCCTAACATAGTATCCGCCGTAGAAATTGCTTTAGAATTTAGTTCATAAGCTCTTTGTGCTACTATTAGGTTAACCATCTCTGTCGCTATATTAACATTCGATCCTTCCAAATATCCCGTTCTTAGTAAGCTTTGCCTCAACGTCGGTTCATCAATTTCTGCCAATGGCGCACCGGATCCTTCTGTCGCTTTATATAAGTTATCACCTATCGCTTCTAATCCGCCAGCATTGGCAAACTGAACAACTTTTATTGTATCCACGATTACTGTGTCCCCAGTCGTCGCATCCTTATATCCTACTCCGCCGTACGTATCTATCGATATTTGCGAAGTTAATATATTCTCATCAAACACTATCGGTGCATCATCTGTGCTTAACACATATTGGCCGTCTGCCGTTACCAGAGCTATTACACCATCTTGGGTTGTCGTTGCTCGGAAACTTCCGTCCCTTGTATATGACTGCTCCTCTTCGTTTCCAACTACAAAAAATCCTACTCCATCTATCGCTACATCCGTTGCATTGTTTGTTTGCATTAAGTTTCCTGTACTAAAATTTTTGCTGATCGATGCTACTCGTACCCCATGGCCCATTTGCATTACCAGCGGATTCGTTGTCTCTTCTTGTTGAGTCGGTAGCATATTTTGATATAACAATGTTTTAAAATTCACTGTCTCTTGCTTGTACCCTATCGTATTTACGTTTGCTATATTATTAGTTATCGTATCCACATGCGTTTGTTGCGATGTCATTCCGGTTGCCGCTGTCCAAAGTGATCTCATCATAGTATTATATCTCCCCTTTTTTAGTCTATTATCTTAATACTTTCTATTATTTATTATAATAAAGATTTTATTCTACTATCCTTAACACTCTTTATTATATTATTAGGATAAAACTTTTAAAAAAAATTATCCCTTAGCCATTAATCTTTGCTAATTAGTCTTTACCAATTAGCCTTCATTAATTAACCTGTATCAATTAGCCTTTGTTAATTAATCTTTACCCATTAATCTGTATCAATTAATCTTTGTCAATTAACCTTTGCCAATTAACCTGTATCAATTAGCCTTTATAAATTAATTTTTGCCAATTAATCTTTACCTATTCACCTGTATCAATTAACCTTTGCCAATTAACCTGTATCAATTAGCCTTTATAAATTAATTTTTGCCAATTAATCTTTACCTATTCACCTGTATCAATTAACCTTTGCCAATTAACCTGTATCAATTAGCCTTTATAAATTAATTTTTGCCAATTAATCTTTACCTATTCACCTGTATCAATTAACCTTTGTCAATTAATCTTTACTCATTAATCTGTATCAATTAATCTTTGCCAATTAATCTTTACCCCTTAGCCTATATCAATGAGCCCGTATCAATTAACCTTTACCAACATCGTTTACTGCTTTACCGATTAATTCATCATGAATTTGTACCATCCTCTGATTCGCTTCATATGCTCTCGATACGGTTATCATATCAACCATGGCATTAACCGGATTTACATTCGAACTCTCCAAATATCCTTGCTCTATCAGCGAATTAACCGGATTCAGTTGCTGTCCTGTCGGATCGAATAAATTATCTGCTTCTCTTCCTAAAGCTTGCAGATCATCAACCGTTACTAGATCAATCGTATTTAAGACTATTGTTCCTAAAACTACCTTTCCATCCGGTAATACCTTCATTTCTCGACCCTGATCAAAAAAGTTTCTACCTAATTGAATTGGGCCATCTTTTCCTTGAACTGGATACCCTTCCGAGGTAACTAAATCTCCATTTCCATTTACCGCAAAAGATCCATCTCTTGTTAGGCGTTCACCATCCGGTGTTGTTACTCTAAAAAATCCTTCTCCATTTATGGCTAAATTATTTGATATACCCGTTAATCGTAAATTTCCAGGTCTAAAATCTGTATAAATATCTGCTATTCTCGCCCCATTGGATACCGTGCCTAAATCTTTATAGTCCCACGGCCCCTCATTTATTCCATCTAATCTCTTTATCAATACTTCATCAAATGACTCCACCACTGCATAGTCTTTTCGATACGCTGTCGTATTTGAATTGGCCAAGTCGTTCGATATAATATCCATCCGTCTAGTCTGGACTTGCATACCTGTTCCGGCTGTATATAGGCCTCTTACCATATTGTCCGTTCTCCTTTCTACTCAAATGCGTACGTAGCATAAATTCCAGTACCCACCGCAACACAAGTTTGTGGATTTTCTGCTACACGTGTTGCTATTCCTAACCTTTTTTCTATCAGCTTATCTAAGCCATATAACAAACTACCTCCACCTGTTAATACTATGCCCTGCGTCATAACATCTGCTATTAATTCCGGTGGCGTTATTTCTACAACTTTGTATATCGCCGCAATCGTCGCTTCTACGATATTATTTAAGCCTTCTGTTAGTTCGTCCGAATTTATTGTTATTTGCTTCGGTAATCCACTTACAAAACTTTTTCCGCCAACCAATATACTCTTCGTTTTTGGTCGCTTTATTGCTCCTCCTATCGTTATTTTTATTCTCTCTGCTGTACTTTCTCCTATAATTAAATTGTACTTCTTTCGAATGTAGTTTATTATAGCTTGGTCAAAATCATCCCCTGCCAGTCTTAGAGAATTATGCACTACCTCATTACCTAGGGATACAACTGCTATATCGCTAGTTCCTCCACCTATATCTACTATCATATTTCCAAATGGATGATTTATATCTAAGTGCGCTCCTAGCGCAGCTGCCACCGGTTTTGTTAATATCTTAACTTTTCTGGCCCCTGCATGTTTTGCTGCATTCTCTACCGCTCTCTTTTCTACATTCGTTACTCCGCTCGGTACGCATATCACTACCTTCGGCTTTATTACTCTCTTTCCTATCGCCTTATATATAAACTTTTTTAACATGATTTCTGTTAAATCATAATCATATATCGCTCCTTGTTTTAGTGGCTTTATTATGCTTATATTCCCCGGCGCTCTCCCTACCATACGTTTCGCTTTGTGTCCCACTGCTAATACTTTTTTTGAATTTTTCTCAACCGCTATAATTGATGGCTCATTCAATATTACTTCTCGTTTTTCTTCGTAAATCAATACGCTTGTAGTTCCTAAATCAATACCTATTCCATTGCTGACAAACATTGTGTTGTCCTTTCTATTAATTTGTAGTTTTTACTTATATTATACAAAATTTTTGTAGCTTTATAAATCCGAAAATTTTTACTTATCTTATAAATTCTTGCCAATACTTGAGCTAGTTAAACTTCTTTGGTTAGCTAATTTTCAACTTTTCGTAAAATCCTTAACATCTCAGTCAGCACCATTGTCTAAAAATATTTTTTATGTTAATATTATCAAAACCAATTATATTTTAGGAGGTATTTTTTTATGTTAATTGATGCACGAGGTTTACAGTGTCCTTTACCCGTTTTAAAAACTAAATCTTACATTGAATCTTTACCCCCCAATACCAATTGTCTACTTACTGTCTTAGTCGATAATGAAATAGCATGTCAAAATCTTAATAAACTTACTAAAAAACTTAATTTAGATTTTAATTACGAAAAAAAAAGTAACTTTGAATATGTTGTAAGCATAATAATAGGCGAAAATGTAAAAAATAATCTAGTAGAATCTGTAAAGCCTTTAGAATCTAACGAGTCTACACAACTTATCAAGGCTAACAAATCTACGGAATCGCAAAAAGAGGAAAATTTGACCCAATCCAAACCACTAGATGCAGAATCAAAAATAGGTAACCATATTATTGTTATCGATTCTGACTCTATGGGTACCGGCGACCCTATTTTAGGTAAACTACTTTTAAAAGGTTTTATTTTTTCTCTCACTCAAACATTGCCTATTCCTCAAAAAATTATTTTATACAATCGAGGTGTATTTTTATCGACAGAAATTGAAGAAACTATTAACGACTTAAAATTACTAGAAAATTTAGGTACAGAAATTGTATCTTGCGGAACATGCTTAAATCATTATCAACTACAATTAAAAGTAGGTACTCCTACAAATATGTATGAAATAGTAGAAATGCAAACCGCAGCTAAAAAGATTATAAAGATTTAGAGGTTTTGAACTATGATATACTTTGACAATGCAGCAACAACTTTAAAGCCCCATTGTGTTATAGAAGCTGTTTCTTCTTCTTTGGCCAATACCGCCAACTCAAATCGTGGCATGAATTATGTATCCTTACTAGCAGCATCTAAAATTTATGCTACTAGAGTAGCCATTAGCAATTTTTTTAACGCACCAAAAGCTAATCGAGTAATCTTTACTTCGGGCGCTACAACTAGTTTAAACTTTGCCCTTTTCGGTTATTTAAAACCTGGCGATCACGTTATTTCTACTAACTTAGAACATAATAGTGTTTTACGCCCTCTGTATCATCTCAAAAAAAATGGCGTAGAATTAGATATCGCCCTAGCCGATAAACACCATTATATCACTCCAGATATAATAAAAAATTTAATAAAATCTAACACAAAAATGGTTGTTATGACTCATGCTTCAAACGTTTTAGCCCATGTACAGAATATAGCAGAAATAGGAAAGCTCTGTCGTGAAAACAATTTATTATTCGTTGTCGATGCTGCTCAAACAGCCGGCCTAGTCAATATAGATATGCACTCTATGCACATCGATGCTTTGTGTCTATCCGCTCACAAAAGCTTGTTAGCACCACAGGGTCTCGGTATTTTATGCCTTAGCGAAAATATCAATCTCGAACCTATCTTATTCGGTGGTACCGGTTCTAACACTTTTGAACGGGATATGGGCACTTACTATCCGGATTTACTGGAAGCTGGTACGCAGAATGGACCTGCTATCGCCGGCTTAAACGCTAGTTTAAAATATATCAACGATTTAGGCATAGATCACCTTTATTCTGTCTGTCATGAATTGGCCGATACTTTCGAGAGAGAACTTAGAAAGTTTCCCAATATTGTTGTTCACACAGATCAACAAAAATTTTCTGCCCCTATCGTTACCTTTACCTCCGATGATTCAAACGACCTTAGCATGCGTTTATCCGAGGAATTTGATATCATAACTAGATCCGGTGGTCTCTGTGCCCCTTTAGTTCATGATATACTTGGCCATAATGGGTTAATTAGATTTAGTTTTTCTCATTTTAATACTTTGGATCAGGTTGAAACTACTTTGGATGTTTTAAAAAAATTGCTCTAACCAAAAGGATTTGTATGATAAATTATACTATAATTAGTTTTCGAACAACTACTGATGCCATAATATTCGAATCAGTAGCAAAAAATAATAATCTGGATGGTAGATTAATCCCTTTACCCAGATCTATTAGTGCTATGTGCGGATTATGCTGGCGTGAACCTACTAGCAATCTTATAGCCGTAAAAAATTTAATAGAAGAGTTTGACTTAAGCTATGACACAATATATAACAACTAAGGAGTCCAAATATGAACTTTATCGAACTATTTAAAACACATTTAAATACAGATATAAAAGACGCTTCTGATCATGAAATTTATTATGCCTTACTTGAGGCTGTGAAAGAAAGTAGTGGACAAAAAAATCGAAATCATTCTGCCAACAGCAAGAAATTATATTATATATCAGCTGAATTTTTAATAGGTAAATTACTATCTAACAACTTAATAAATCTCGGCGTTTTTGATGAAGTACGTTCTTACCTATCTGAAATGGGCCGAGATCTTACCAAAATAGAAAACTACGAGCCTGAACCTTCTTTAGGTAACGGCGGTCTCGGTCGATTAGCCGCTTGCTTTTTAGATTCTATGGCCACTCTCGGCATCGAAGGCGACGGTGTCGGCCTAAACTATCATTACGGATTATTTAAGCAAGTATTTAAAGATAAAAAACAAGTAGAAACAAAAAATCCATGGATTGAAAAAATAAGCTGGTTAATTCCAACTGATGTTAGCTTCGAAGTCCAATTTGGAAAATGCACCGTAAAATCCAAATTATTCGATATCGATGTTATTGGATACAACAGTGGTGTTAATAAGCTACATTTATTTGACATCGAAACTATAGACGAAACTATAGTCGACGACGAAAATATTGACTTCGACAAAAACGATATCATGAAAAATCTAACCTTATTTCTTTATCCGGATGATAGCGATAAGGCCGGCCATTTATTGAGAATCTATCAGCAATATTTTATGGTCTCAAATGCGGCCCAATTAATTTTACTAGAATGTAAGGAACGTGGCGTAGATTTAAATAAATTGCACGAGCATGTAACTATTCAAATTAACGACACCCATCCTTCTATGATCATCCCAGAATTAGTTCGTCTTCTAAAACTTCATAACATTCCTAATTCGGATGAAATCGTCGCTAAAACTTGCGCTTATACTAACCACACCATCTTGGCTGAAGCTCTTGAAAAGTGGCCCTTAAAATATTTAGAAGAAGTTGTTCCTCAATTGGTTCCTGAAATAAAACTCTTAGCTGATAAGATTGCTCAGAAATATCCAGATAACCCAGCTCTGCATATTATAGATAAGGATAACAAAGTCCACATGGCTAGGTTAGACATGCATTACGGTTACAGCGTAAACGGCGTTGCCGCACTGCACACCGAGATATTAAAGAAAGAAGAATTAAAAGAGTTTTCTAACATTTATCCAGATAAATTTAACAACAAAACAAACGGTATCACTTTCAGAAGATGGCTCCTTCACGCCAATCCAGAACTAACAGCTTTCATTGATAAGCATGGCGCTGGTGACTTCCGTCAGGATGCTGACAACCTTAAAAAATTAGCTACTTTAGAAAACGATCCCGCTGCTTTAGCCGATCTATTGGAAATAAAACACCTTAAAAAAATTCATTTAAAGGAATATCTAAAATTAGTTGCTAACATTAACTTAAATGAAAATTCTATCTTAGATATTCAAATTAAACGTCTACACGAATATAAACGTCAACAAATGAATTTATTATATATTTTCCACAAATATTTTGAAATCAAAAATGGAAAAATCCCTAAAACCCCAATCACTACTATTTTCGGGGCCAAGGCTGCTCCAGCCTATAAAACAGCTAAAGATATTATCCATGCCATTCTATGTATAAGTGATGTAATCAAAAATGATCCAGAAGTTGCTCCGTATCTAAACGTTATCATGATCGAAAACTACAACGTTACTTTTGCTGAAAAACTTATTCCGGCGTGCGATATATCCGAACAAATTTCGCTCGCTTCAAAAGAGGCCAGCGGTACTGGTAACATGAAGTTTATGCTAAACGGTGCTATTACTCTCGGTACTCAGGACGGTGCCAACGTCGAGATTGCAGATTTAGTTGGTCCAGAAAATATTTATATCTTCGGTAAGCATAGCGATGAAGTTATTCAACTTTATAAAGATAACAATTATCGTGCTGCCGATATCTATATAAATGATGAATATATCCGTAAACTCGTTGACTTCATCATATCTCCGCAAATGCTTCGAACCGGTAACGTCGATATGCTCTTAGAACTTCACTCCGAAATTATTCGCAAAGATTACTTTATGGCCCTACTTGATGTCCATGATTATATCGCTGTCAAAGAACAGATGTTAGCCGACTACGAAAATCGAGAAATGTGGTCTAAAATGATGATTCGCAACATTAAAGAAGCTGGTTTTTTCTCTTCGGATAGAACTATTGCTGAATACAATAAAGATATTTGGCATATCTAATTCCAGCTTCCTAGGCTTTCAACCTCTCAGTCAGCTTTAGCTGATAGCTCTCAACCTCTCAATCAGCTTTATCTGACAGCTCTCCTAGAAGGAGAGCCTGGGTTGCGAACTGTCACGAAGTGTCAAAGAGATTGAGAGCCTAAATTTCAAAAATGTACAAATACTTAATGTATTATAAATGAAATAAGAAATCTATTGCAAAACATACAATATTGTGTTACTCTGATTAAAAAATAGTAACTCTTAGGTATAACTTTCTTTTTTATAATATATTAAAGATCTGTATTTAAATCGATCGGTTTATAATTAGGCTAAGTATACTATCATAATATTACAATGAAATAACAAAAAATTTACAAATTAATGTTAATTTGCTAACAATTTAAAGTCCCAAGAAAAAGTACAACAATTAAATGGTATATACATATATTTAAGGAATCGTTTTTTTATAACTTAATAACTCTTTATTTATTATTGCTATTGAAAATGTGTCATTTTAATGTTATCATCTATAAGTTATACTTATAATGATTACAGTAGGGCAGAAAGGAGGAAAATTTTATGAAACAAATTATTTTTTTCAATGAAATATCCGATAAAAGCCTTGTTGGTGGAAAAGGATTTAACTTAGGTAAAATTTTTCAATTACAACTTCCGGTTCCAACTGGTTTTTGCATTTCTACAAAGGCCTATAAAAAGTTCTTCGAAGCAAATATCGATTTAGAACTTATATCTCAGCTTTATAATATGGATGCTGATATTTCTAGCATTGCAAAAAATATTAGAGATAGTTTTGATTTCATAGAAATTGATCCTTATTTAAAAGAACAAATAACCACAGCTTTAAGTGCTTTTCCGACTAACACTCATTTTGCAGTGCGTTCTAGCGCCACAGCTGAGGATTTAGAATTTATTTCTTTTGCCGGCCAACAAGATACTTATTTAAACGTATTTGGCTTAGACAACATAATAAAAGCTATCAAAGATTGTTGGGCCTCCGTTTACACAGACCGAGCTATACTATATAGAAATCAAAATAATATCGAACATGAAAAAGTTGCCATGTCCGTAGTCATTCAACAAATGATAGCTGCCGATTCTTCGGGCATAATTTTTACAGCTGATCCTATATCCGGCAATCGAAATATTATTTCGATAGATGCTGGCTTCGGATTAGGTGATGCACTTGTAAGAGGAACAGTTTCTCCAGATATATACAAATATAATAAGCGTTTACATAAGATAGTTTCCAAACATATAGCCGTAAAAATGAATGCTGTAGTTTGCAATCACCATGGTGGTATTATGGATACGGACCTAGATGCCAATCAATCTACCATGCCTGTTTTGTCAGATGAACATATTCATAAACTCGTTTCTTATGCCTTAAAATTGGAGAATTATTATGGTGCCCCCCAAGATATTGAATGGTGCATTGATTCTGGTGAAATTTACCTTTTACAAACCAGATCTATTACTTCACTCTTTCCTTTACCATCCAAATCTCCTTCTTTAGAAGAACCAAATTTAAACGTATTTATTTCTCTAAATCATATCCAAATGATGACTGTTCCTATATCACCACTCGGGCAAGACTCTTTAAAACTCTTCTTTAGAACGAGTGATACGTCCATAGAAAATTATGATCCACCATTCTTAAGCTCAGCGGGTGGCCGGATGTATATAAATGTAACAAGTTTCTTATCAACGAAATTAGGTCAAAAATTTTTTCCTGCTATAGCCTCCAATATGGATGTAAATTTAGGTAATTCCCTAGAGTACTTAATCAAAACGCAGCGCAATAGAATAAAAGGTAATGGTAAATCAAAATCTTTTCTAAAAATTGCTTCTCCTGTTATATCTAAAGGCCTAAAAAATTTCTTCTTTGAAGATACTTCTACCATGGTAGAACAGGCCAATCTTTTAATCGAACAAAAAATTGCAAAATTAGAAAAACTTTATTTATTACAATGCTCCCATAAAGAAAAACTAGAATATATTTTTAATAATAACAATTCATTTTTGGACTATACCTTTACTCAGTTAATACCTAAAATTATTCCTGGAATAATAGCTATGAAAAAGTTAGCAAAATTAGAAACAAAATTATTAGGTAGTCAAACTTATACCAATGAAATATCGAAAGGCCTAGAAGGAAATGTTACAACTCTTTTAGGTCTCTGGATGGGTGACTTAGCCGATATGGTTAGATCAAAACCAATTTTAATTAATTTATTAACTAATCCCAATTATGCTACATTATTTGATAGAGTAAATAAATTAAACGATAATTATAAAGATTTTAAGGACAGTTTTAACAATTTCATTACTAAATACGGTGCCAGAGCAGCCGGCGAAATAGATATAGCGACAAAACGTTGGGCCGATGATCCAGAGACCGTAGCGAAATCCATAATGGACCTAGTAGAAACCAGTAAAAATGGCGATCACCGAAAAAATTTTGACACCGTCGTTCGTCATGCTAAAGCCATGGAAAAAGCTTTCATTGAAGTTGTTAGAATGAAATATGGTGATCGAAAGGCTAATAAAATTGCTAAACTTACTAAAAAATTCCGTGACTGCATGCCTCTTCGTGAACACCATAAATTCTTAATGATTCACTATTTAAAATATAGCCGTAGGATATACATGCAGATCGCTGAAGATTTGGTTAAATCCGGACGACTAGATGACGCTGAAGATATTTTTTATATTGGATTTTGGGAGCTTTACAATCTTGTAGAATCTACTGAACATTTTCAGGATCTTGTTAATCGCCGAAAAGAAGAGTATACACATTTTGAAAAATTAAAACCACCCGTACTTATGACTAGTGAAGGAGAAATAATCACGGCCAAAAATCTCAATAACAACCTACCTCCAAATGCTCTCCCGGGTATGGCCGTTTCTTCCGGTATAATCGAAGGTATTGCTCACGTTGTCTTGGATCCCGTCGGTGCAAAAATACAGCCGGGCGAAATATTGGTAGCGCCATTTACAGACCCTGGCTGGACGACATTATTTATAAATTCTGCAGGACTTGTTATGGAAATCGGTGGCCTACTTACCCATGGCACCGTCGTTGCTCGTGAATATGGTATTCCGGCCGTTGTTGGGATTGCCGATGCGACTAAATTGATCAAGAGTGGACAATTAATAAGAGTCAATGCTAACGAAGGCTATGTAGAAATTTTAGAATAGAAATACAAGGAAAGGGTCTGTCACAAAATTGCGAGGGAGGTGTCACGAAGTGACGGAGGGAGAAAGCGTGCATAAAAGTTTTTATTATTAATCTTAGCATGCAAAGTACAGAGCTAGAGTACCAGAAGAACCCCTCAGTCAGCTTCGCTGGGAGGGGTTCTGTAACCTTCTTATAACGCATTATCTGCTGCGTCTTTTTCTGGTTCGGGCGTAGCTACCTTTTGTAACATAGCTTTACTTCTACACTTTTCTACTAACTTATCCTCCGTCGGAATCGTAACATTTATCTCTAACTCTCCCGATTCTACGCCGAAACTTTTGGCTACGACTTTTATATTACCCACATTTCTCTTCGTTCTAACAATTAATAATGCTAAACCGTTAAATAAATTTCTATACGGATTCATTTCATGCGCCAAATCTAACGGATCTCCGTTACCACATCCTAAAAACTCACCTTCGCCACTCACTTCAAACGAAATCAGTCTTTGTTCATTCGGACAATGCACTCCATTTTCATCCAAAATTTCTACCTTTATAAATATATTATCTTCTCCGTCAGCTATAAATTCTCTCTTTTCTACCACCTCTAAATTAATTTTACTTGGCTTCGTCACTGTCGTATGCTCTACTCTGGTTACTTCTTCTCCGCCATTATATCCTATTGCTATAATCCTACCTGGCTCGTACTGAACAAAGTTTTTCACAATGTCCCATTTTGGATTTTCTACTCGGCCATAACTTTTTCCATTGACTATTAATTCTACTTCTTCTGTATTGGCCACCATGTCCACTTCGATCTCGCCAACATCTAGGTCAAAACTCCAATGTGGATACAAATGTATCGCTGGTTCTTTTGACCATTTTACTCTACAGTGATGTGCTAAATCTTTAGGAAATCCACATAAGTCTAATAGCCCAAATCTGGTTATCGTACTTGGCCAGTTCATCGGCGCTACTTCTCCTCGATAATCAAATCCTGTCCACAGAAAATATCCAGATACATAATTTTCTTGCGCTGTTCTAAATGTTTCTAACGGCGTTGCGCCCCATAACGTATACAATTCTCCATACGCACTTACATTATATAATCGCTCTGGATTGCTCCATATCATGATTTTCATTAAGTTTTTGTCAAATGCATCTTCATGGCACTCTTCTATTCTCGGTAAATATTGGCCTCTTGTAGATAAGGCCGATCCATTTTCTGTTCCTACTATCATCCTATCCGGATATTTTTCATGCAGTCTCTTGTACATGTCAAATGTCCTTAAGCAATAATAATTAAATCCGAATACATCCATGTGTAACCCGTTCTGCTCATGGAAAATTGTTATATCATGCCAATGCGCATTGTTCGCATACGTACATGCTCTTGTCGGATCCATCTTATGCGCTACTCTTAGCATATGGTTGATTATTTGAACCCCCACTTTTCTGCCCTGTATCGCCATCTCTTCATTTCCTATTGACCATATAAATACACTCGGATGATTTCTATCCCTCTTTATTAGGTCTTTCATCTGACCCATAAATTCTTTTGAACTGCTCATTAGCCTAACTTCATCCATTACTAATATTCCGTAATCGTCACAGGCTTCTAACAAATATGGTGACGGTGGATTATGCGAACATCTATATGCATTCGCTCCCCATTTTTTCAATAAATATATTTTATGTCTTATTACCGCTCTGCTCATGGCCGTTCCTACACCAGCAAAATCGTCATGAACACAAACGCCTTGCAGTTTTGTTGGCTGACCATTTAATACTAATCCTTTTTCTACCGTGTATTCTATGGTCCTTAATCCAAACTTCTGAATATATTCATCAACTTTCTTTTCGGCCAAATAAAGGCTTACTACAGCTTTATATTGGTTTGGCTCCTCTAAATTCCATAGACAAACTTCATTTATATCGCCTTTTAGTTTTGCCGTGAATCCTTCATACTCTTTTAATTTAAACGTCGACGTATATTCATTGATCTTGTTTCCGGCCGGATCAATGATTTCCGCTGTTACTTTTACATAATCATTATTCGGCGCTTCGTTTTCTATCTCAATCTCTATTTCCAAGTTTGCTACATTATCTTTTATTTTGCTTTTTACAAATACTCCATTGTATTTTACTTTCAGTCTATCCGCTATAATAAGTCTTACATCTCGGTAGATTCCGGCCCCTTCATACCACCATCCTTCATACTTCGTCGCATCCACTCTCACTGCGATAGCATTGTTTTCGCCGCACAATATGAAATCTGTTATGTCATAGCTGAAACTCGTGTAGCCACTTAAATGATTTCCGACGTAAGCTCCATTTACATACACTTCACTATCTCGGAATATTCCATCAAACTCTATACTGATACTTTTCCCTTCATGCTCGGCCGGAATAAAAAATTCTTTCCTATACCATGCTATCCCAGGTGGTAAATACCCTTGCGATGCTACCGCCTCTTTTGTAAAATTAGATTTATAATGTCTAAAATCATGCGGTAACTTTATTTCATCCCACTTATGCTTGTTGTAGCCGACTTTCGCTATGCCACAGTTGGCCGATTTCATGAAGCTCGGATTGTCAAATACTTCGTGTACCGAATAAAAATTTGTTACCTCAATATCTCCATCATGAAATCTCCAGTCAAAATCCATATTTAAAATTTCTCTCATCTTTTTAACCTCTTTCTACTATTCTTAATCTATATAAACTTTGTTTTTAAATATAAATTACACCTTGGTTCATCTCACATAAGCAACTACAACTTGTAGGTACACTTTCTCCCTCCGTCACTTCGTGACACCTCTCTCCCGGAGGGAGGCTTGGCGACAGCACCCTTAGAAGAGGAGCATGGGGAAGTCTTCTACAACGCATTATCTGCTGCGTCCTTTTCTGGTTCGGCCACTTTCGGCGCTACACCTTTCATCCTTGATTCTTCCACTAGAATATCCGTAGCTTTTAGCGTTACATTCACTTCTAGCTCAGCCGGCTCTAACCCAAAACTTTTGGCCACCAATTTTATTTTACCAGTCTGTCGTTTAGTTTTTAAAATTACTAACGCTAATCCATTAAATAATTTTCTGTTCGGATTCATTTCATGGTCCAAATCCATCGGATCTCCATTACCACAGCCTAAAAACTCGCCTTCTCCACTCACATCGAACGATATTAAGTTGTCAGCATTCGGACAGTGTATTCCATTTTCGTCTAGTAAATCCACCTTTACAAATACATTATCTTCTCCGTCGGCCGTATATTCTCTTAGATTAATAACTTCTAAATTAATTTTTACCGGCTTTCCTGCTGTTTTGTAACTTGTTCTAACAACTTCTTGGCCGTTGTTGTATCCTACCGCTATAATTTCACCTGGCTCGTATTTCACAAAATTCTGCACAATGTCCCACTTCGGATTTTCTACTCTACCATAGCTCTCTCCATTTACAATTAACTCGACCTCTTCTGTATTGGCCACAATATCAACTTCTAGTTCGCCAACATTTTCATCGAATGTCCAGTGCGGATATAAATGTATCGCCGGTTCTTTTGACCATTTTACTCTACAGTGATGTGCTGTATCTTTCATGAATCCACATAAATCTATTAGCCCAAATCTCGTTATTGTACTTGGCCAATTTACCGGTACAACTTCTCCTCTATAATCGAATCCTGTCCATAAGAAATAACCACCAACATAATCTTTGTCCGCTGTTCTAAATGTTTCTAACGGCGTTGCGCCCCATGTTGTATATGTTTCTCCATATGCGCTTATATTATATAATCTTTTTGGATTGCTCCATATCATAATTCTCATTGATGAATCCACATATGCATCTTTATGATTTTCACATTCCCGTGGTAAATACTGGCCTCTTGTTGATTGTGCTGAACCATTTTCTGTACCTATCAACATTTTATCTGGATATTTTTCATGAAACTTTTCGTACATGTCAAATGATCTTAACACGTAATAATTAAATCCTAATACGTCCATGTGTAACCCATTATTTTCATGGAATATCGTTATATCGTACCAGTTTCCGTTATTCGCATATGTGCATGCCCTAGTCGGATCCAATTTATGCGCTACTCTTAACATATGCTTACCGATTTGTACACCGATTTTTCGGCCATGGATAGCCATTTCTTCATTACCTATAGACCATATAAAAACACTCGGATGATTTCTATCACGTTTTATTAGATCAGTCATCTGTCCTAAATATTCTTCCGAACTATTCATTAGTCGAACTTCATCCATCACCAATATTCCAAAATCATCGCATGCTTCTAATAAATGCGGAGATGGCGGGTTATGTGATGTTCTATAAGCATTTGCACCCCATTGTTTCAATAAGAATATTTTATGCCTTATAACTGCTCTCGTCATGGCCGTTCCTACCCCTGCGAAATCGTCATGAACACAAACGCCTTGTAATTTTCGTGGCTTTCCGTTTAGTAAAAATCCTTTTTCTACTGTGTACTCAACAGTTCTAAATCCGAATTTTTCTAAATATTCATCTACTTTATTATTATTTACAAATAGGCTTATTATAGTGTGATATTGTTTTGGACTGTCTATATCCCAAAGCTCAATATTACGCATATCTCCGGATAAACAGACTGTCGTTTCTTCATATTCATCTACATTTATTATTGTAGTATATTCATTCACTTTCAATCCATTCGGATCGAATATTTCTGCTACTACTTTAGCCGGACCACTTATTGTAGATTCGTTTTCCAACTCAATTTCGATTTCTAAAGAACCGTCCAAAGGTCCATCTAAAGAACCATTCAGTGGCTTAACTGTCGGCTTTACAAATACTCCATTATATTTTACTTTCAGCCTATCGGCAATTACTAAGCGTACATTTCTGTATATTCCGGCCCCTTCATACCACCAGCCTTCATACTTCGTCGCATCTACTCTCACGGCTATGGCGTTATTTTCTCCGCATAATACAAAATCACTTATGTCGTAGCTAAAACTTGTGTAGCCACTTAAATGATTGCCCGCATAACTACCGTTTACATAGACTTCACTATCTCTAAATATTCCGTCGAACTCTATGCTTATGCTTTTTCCTTCACATTCGGCTGGTATAAAAAACTCTTTTCTGTACCATGCTATTCCGCCTAATAAATACCCCTGCGTCGCTATAGCCTCTTTTGTAAATTCGGATTTGTAATGCTTAAAGTCATGCGGCAGGCTCACTTCGTCCCATTCATGCTTGTCATATCCGACTTTTGCTATGCCACAGTTGGCCGATTTCATAAAGCTCGGATTGTCAAATACTTCATGTACTGAATTAAAATTTGTTACTTCTATATCTCCGTCATGGAATTTCCAATTAAAATCCATATTTAAAATTTTTCTCATTATAATAAACCTCTCTTTTTTTGAAGTTTTTAGATATACAAATACATATACATACATATACATATACATATTTCTACAATGCTAGTATATTTTAATCTATTAGAAAATATACATAATTTGGTTATAAAAGTAGTTTATTTCGGAAAGCCTAACTACATTAGTTTATCAAAAAAAAGGAGAATTGATATTGAAAAGATATACTATTTTCTTTACTATCTTACTTATTTTTATATTTACTTACTTTATAAAATCAGATGCTTTTTATTATCCCCCTCAGCCAAAAATAGATTTAACATCTATACTCAATAAACCGGTTTTAAGCGATGAAGATTACGAAACCATTTTAAATCAAACAGGCATTTATCGACCAATAGTTGACGAACTAAAGGGCACTCCTGCATTTAAGAGTAAAATGCTTATGTATCAACGAAAATATTATAGTCCTATAAATATAATTAAAACTAATATGAGTATCCTAACTAGGTTGGATAAGCATATGGTAAAAAACCGGCCCCAAAAAGCTTTTACTTTAGCGCCTTACAAAAATGGTTACATTTTCTTTACGAAATCCACTTATACTTTTAACTGGAGACATGGCCATTGCGGCATCGTCGTCGATGATCTTCATGGCTATATCTTAGAATCGTTTGCCCCAGGTACGGTTAGCAGTATTCAGCCTGTTGATAATTGGGAGTACTTTACTACCTTCAAAATGATGCGGCCGATGAACCAATCGCAGCAATTTTTAGATACTGTCGCTAGTAGAACTTTTTATAACCTTTCTCGTCTCCCTTATAATATTTTAGCTATGAAACATCCTAATAACATCCCGCCTTCTACTCATTGTTCTCATATTATTTGGCAGGCTTATCTTCCTTTTAACTTGGATCTAGATTCTAATGGAGGGATCTTCGTTTCTCCTCAAAATATTGCCCAAAGTCCGTTGTTAGAACCGCTTCAGGTTTTCGGTTTTAATCCGGATGGCTCTTGGTAAGCAACCTCTCAGTCACTGTGTGACAGCTCTCCTAGAAGGAGAGCTATGACTAGTTTTTGACCTTATTTCTTATGACATTTATATCCGTTTTCATATCAGCTTGTCCTACTACTACTTTTCGATTAATTATCCTTATTTCTTCTTTTCCCTTATCTACGTATATAATTCGTTTCTTATTCAAATACTTTACCGGGATTTTTAATGTACGGATTGTCCAATTTATCGGTATTAAAATAAGGTTGTATAAACTTATTATACACCTATGAAAAAAATTCACAATTTTTGTCGCTATACTCATAAACAAAATACTAAAACTCAATATATATAGCGCTGCTCCTAATACTATACCTACCAAAGAAAATAATCTTATATCAGCGTAGTTATGCATATATAAAATACCAAATGCTATAAAGCTACAACTAACCCAATACACTATATCTTCAATATGTACTAATATATCTATATGTTTTATTAATCTTCTAAACACCCTAATTACGTCGTAAATTGCCCCCATGACTATACCTATCTTTATACATTCTATAAATAATGCTGTTTGTTCTGATACCAATTGATTCATCATTTTTCACCTTCTCATTTTTTAAATATCCGGAACGATTTTTTCTTATCATGCGTTCCGTTGTAGTATTCTATATTATTTATTTTTCCTTCTACTAACATTTCTCCACTTTCTAAATTCATCTTTACAATGTGAAGATTACTACCCCTTATATCTAAATATCCATCTATTGTTTCTAATTCTATAAGTTGTTCATCAAAAGAAAAGACATCCTTTATTGCAGTTATTAACATCTTCTTTCGCTCAGTTAGAATAATTTCATGTTTCTTACGCATTTTCTCATCCAACTTAACCCACTCCTTATAAATTATCAGTTATAAACTATTTATATTGGATATTAGTCAATTTTATTCCACAATCTTATACATTAAACCTGTTTCTTCTTTTTTTACATGTTCTTTTATTTCTAAAATCTCGTACTTTGCTGTATTACCCGCAAAATTTATTTCTAGCTTATCCCCTATCTTTACTGTAGAACTAGATTTAGCTACCTTCCCATTGATTAATACTCTTCCTTTATCACACGCTTCCTGTGCTATCGTCCTTCTCTTTATTATTCTACTTACCTTTAAATATTTATCTATCCTCATTCTCATTTGCTCCTTTCTATTCTATCATATATCCACTTTTTAAAAAATTTTCAAAAAAAGAACCCTTTAAGAGGGCCCAAATTTAGTTTGAAAGATTTACCATATCCTTAAGTGCTTTGCCAGCCTTAAATTTTGGTACATTACTTTCTGGAATGTGTATCTCTTCATTTGTTTTTGGATTTCTACCTACCCTTGCTTTTCTGTTAGTAACTTCAAAGGTTCCAAATCCTACTAGTTGGATTTTTCCGCCATTTTTTAGCTCGTCCATTACACTCTCTTCAAACGCCTTAAGTGCTTTTTCTGTATCTTTTTTAGTTAGCCCGGATTTCTCTGCCATTGAAGCCACTAATTCTGTCTTGTTCATTATTTTCCTCCTAAATTATGGTTAAAAACCATTTAAAGCGTGCTAAACCTATATGTCACAACGCTTAACACTATTTATAAAGGTTTAATGAACTTTTGTCAAGATATATTCCAAATTTTTTTTAACTTTTTTTCGTTTAAGGCTATTTTTTATTCTCTTTTCCTTATTGTTCCATCTGTTTTCCTAAAAATCCAGATGCAGACTGAACCAATTTTTCTTCCACTTCACCCATTTTTATATTTTGATCAGTGCTTAAAAATATTACTGATCCGATCGCATCGCCTTCGGATATTATTGGCGCTATTATTTCTGAAGCGTATGATGCGTCACCTTCGGATAATATTGGTATAAATTGCTTCTCATCTCTTCTAGCCTTTAATATATTTCTACTCTCGATTACTTTTTCGAGATGTTTACTTATACTCTTCTCTAAAAAATCTTTTCTTGCTCCTCCAGATATAGCGATTATCTGATCCTTATCAGATATACATGCTATGTGGCCTGTTGTTTGTGCAAGTGTTTCAGCATATTCTTTTGCAAATGTACTTAACTCTCCAACTGGTGAATATTTTTTTAATATTACTTGTCCTGCATTGTCTGTAAATATTTCCAGTGGATCACCTTCACGTATTCTCAGAGTTCTTCTAATTTCTTTTGGTATAACTACTCTACCCAAATCATCTATTCTTCTAACGATGCCTGTTGCTTTCAATTAAACAACCTCCTTCTATGATGTCGCAAATAAGATGTCAAAATTCAAAATTATATATAGAACTTTGGAGTTATTATGCGACTTTTAAAATAAATTTATGCATTATTTAGAAATTTTTACAAAAAAGTCCAAAAAATACTAGGCGGCTTCCGTAAAGCTTTGTAAAGGCCTTGTTAATCCTTGATACCTTAGTTATATCATAGTGTTGATAGAATGAATCTTTCAAAGAATTTCTTATCCCAAAAGATTTGTGAATAATTATTCTGACATTGTCAAGGTAGTAATAAAAAATTTGCCTCATTGTTTTATTGGCCACATTATTTTTTCCTCTTCTATATTTTTCATATAACCACATGTATCAGTAACTTCAAAAAAAATCAAGGGGAGGCTCCTATAAAATTTTAAATATTTTTACAAATAAGATAAAAAGTAATAACTCTTTCTAATTTTGGCACAAAAAAAATAAGGAGACTAATTCCCCTTACTTTTGTAAAAATTTATTCTATTACAATACCAGCATTTGGATCCGTATTAATTTTAAGATCAGCAAAACTTTCCGCTTTTTGAATTTGAGCATTTTCAATAAGGCTAAAAATTAATTCATTTGCATAATTAGCTTTTGCAAATTCTATATAGTCCGCTTTAATCGACTCTACATCAGCTGGATTATGCTCTATGGTTTGGCCGATATGATAACCATAGCTGGTTTCTACTGGTTCGGGCCAAATTACTCCGTCCTGATTATCGAAAGCAGCAACTTCAAATTCGGACACAATTTCGCCACGACCAAATGTATCTAATTTTGGCACACAAAAAAAGTAAGGAGCTAATTCCCCTTACTTTTGTAAAAATTTATTCTATTACAATACTAGCATTTGGATCCGTATTAATTTTAAGATCAGCAAAACTTTCCGCTTTTTGAATTTGAGCATTTTCAATAAGGCTAAAAATTAATTCATTTGCATAATTAGCTTTTGCAAATTCTATATAGTCCGCTTTAATCGACTCTACATCAGCTGGATTATGCTCTATGGTTTGGCCGATATGATAACCATAGCTGGTTTCTACTGGTTCGGGCCAAATTACTCCGTCCTGATTATCGAAAGCAGCAACTTCAAATTCGGACACAATTTCGCCACGACCAAATGTATCTAATTTTGGCACACAAAAAAAGTAAGGAGCTAATTCCCCTTACTTTTGTAAAAATTTATTCTATTACAATACTAGCATTTGGATCCGTATTAATTTTAAGATCAGCAAAACTTTCCGCTTTTTGAATTTGAGCATTTTCAATAAGGCTAA